>Ga0182005_1000020_pt1 | contig 278671 bp, 250 predicted proteins | sample Sormic07211103_1_FD_123021 | JGI IMG/M metagenome (GOLD analysis project Ga0182005, IMG submission 123021) | Rhizosphere microbial communities from Sorghum bicolor, Mead, Nebraska, USA - 072115-103_1 MetaG | ecosystem: Host-associated > Plants > Roots > Rhizosphere | place: USA: Nebraska...
CTGCGGTCGGTTCCTTTGACAAAGCGCTTCATCGTGCTCTCCTGATGGCGTTAGATGAGCTATTAACGCGTCAAAAAGAATCTCGTTTACATTTTAGGATGCGTTTTCACACAGCCTGGCCCCATAGCAGACGGAGCCGTCATTCATAACACGTCGCACGTATGCGGCCCGAAGGGGTCCTGTCCTCGTTGTCAGATGGGGTTATCTTCTTAGGCGCCGGTTCGGATCTCCGTTCTGCAGCGCTTAGTCGTGGCCGTAGAACGACTGGCTGTTGGTGCCAAGCCGACCCATCCAAAAAGTCAACTGGTCAACGTTCACGTCTCGAACGGTACAATCGACATCGAGCTGCGCGCTGCCCGGCGAGGGCATGCCGTAGCGTAGCGCGTCGACGATGGCGAAGTCGGCGCGAAGCGTGAGGCCCCAGCTCTGGCCATGCTGCCTGAGCGTCACGCCGGGGATTGCATTGGCGGCCCAGCGATAGGCGCCCTTGCTCACCCACGCGGCAGCGCCCTCCGAGTAGTAACTGCGTCCGACTCGCAACGTGAGCGGGCCGGGACGAGGTGTCTGCGGCAAGTCGATCTCCAAGGTCGCCTTCTGGAACAACTGTGCGTCTGGAGCCCCATGACGTTCTTGATCGATACGTAACGCCAACACGCTGCGCTTGCCACGCACGATTTGGTGGCCCATGTTCGCGCGGCCGAACTTGCCCTCCTGCGTCACCGTGCGGCTCGCGATCATAGCGTTCGGGACTAAAATGCACAGCACGCCCGGGGGAGCGGCGCAGGCTTGACCGCCCGCCACAGCCAGGGTGGCAAGCAAGATGATAGCTAGGGTGATGCGGCGCTGAATTTGCAAAGGTGTTTCCCGGTACGAGTTGTCGAAAGGCCGCTCCTGACCGGATGCGGCGTGCTTGGTCAGAATACCATCTTGCCTACTTGCAAAGTTCACGGTTTGCCGCGTCATACAAAAGTCTGCTATGTCGAAATCTTCGCGCCCTGAAAAATCGCCAGGATCGAGGGCACAACTTGCTCGAGTTGCTCGACGAGTTCCGCATCCATGTACTTGTACTCGTCCGGAATATCAAGCACATGCACCGGTTTGAATTCCAGCAGCCGCGTATATTCTGCCCGGAGCCGCGACTTGTGCTTTTCTTCCATGACCAGGATCACGTCGGCCCAGCGGACATCGTCTTCGGAGACGTGGTGCCGGGCGTTGGGTCTGGTGCCGCCCGAGCGCACGTTCCAGTCCGGATGGCGGCGCCACAGGGTTTCCGCTGTCGGGCTGCGCCACTGGTTTTTGCTACAGACGAACAGGACGTTGGTTTTTTTGTCTTGCTGATTTTGAGGTTTCATACGGCTCCCAAACGAACAAGGGCGGCCCCCGCGTGGAGGCCGCCCTTTGGCGGTCAAACAGCAACGCTGCGAATCAGCGTCAGCTCAGGTTTTCCAGGCGAATCTTGGTCACCGTGCCATGCACCGTGGTCAGCGCTTCCATCTTGGCAATCGCCGCAGTCACGTTCTTTTCCTGGGTCTGGTGCGTGAGGAAAATGATGTCGGTGCGGGTTTCTCCTTCGGCCGGTTCCTTCTGCATCATGGCGTCGATCGAGATGGTGCCGTCGGCAAGGATGCGGGTCAGGTCGGCCAATACACCCGGCTGGTCTTCCACGTTCATGCGCAGGTAGTAGCTGGTGGTCACTTCCGACATCGGCAGGATTTCGATGTTGGTCATGGCGTTGGGCTGGAAGGCCAGGTGCGGCACGCGGTGTTCGGGATCGGCCGTGGCCAGGCGGGTGATATCGACCAGGTCGGCGATCACGGCCGAGGCGGTCGGCTCGGAGCCGGCGCCCTTGCCCGAGTACAGTGTGGCGCCGACGGCGTCGCCCTGCACCAGCACGGCGTTCATCGCGCCTTCCACGTTGGCGATCAGGCGTTTATTGGGAATCAAGGTCGGGTGGACGCGCAGTTCGACGCCCTCTTTCCCGTTCACCGTCGCGCGCTTGGCGATACCCAGGAGCTTGATGCGGTAGCCGAGTTGCTCGGCGTAGCGGATATCGACGGCGTTCAGCTTCGAGATGCCTTCCACGTGGGCCTTGTCGAACTGCACCGGGATGCCGAAGGCAATCGCCGACATGATCGTGGCCTTGTGGGCGGCATCGACGCCTTCGATGTCGAAGGTCGGGTCGGCTTCGGCATAGCCGAGTTCCTGCGCCTGCTTGAGCACGGTGGCGAAATCGAGGCCCTTGTCGCGCATCTCGGACAGGATGAAATTGGTGGTGCCGTTGATGATGCCGGCCAGCCACTCGATGCGGTTGGCGGTCAGGCCTTCGCGCAGTGCCTTGATGATCGGGATGCCGCCGGCCACGGCCGCTTCAAACGCAACCATCACGCCCTTCGCTTGCGCCGCAGCGAAAATTTCATTGCCATGCACGGCCAGCAGCGCCTTGTTAGCGGTGACCACGTGCTTGCCGTTGGCGATCGCTTGCAGCACCAGGGCCTTGGCTTCGTCGTAACCGCCGATCAGCTCGACGACGATATCGATCTCGGGATCGTTGACGATATCGAACGGGTCGGCCACGACCTTGACTTTGCCGCCGGTGCGCTCCTTGGCGCGCTCGAGGTTGCGGGCCGAAACGGCCACCACTTCGATACCACGGCCGGCGCGGCGGCGGATTTCTTCCTGATTGCGTTCAAGCACATTGAACGTACCGGAGCCGACATTGCCGACGCCTAATAAACCTACTTTGATCGGTTTCATATAATTCGTTTCTATCTAATTGGTGAAGATCGTCTCAAAATGTCCAGGGCAAGGCGCGGCGACGAAGACAGTGCGCTGGCACGGCAAGGAGCCGCAACGCCGCCCTGGGCTTTTTGAGGCGATCTTATACGGTGGCGCCGTGGCGTTTTCTGTAGCCTTCCATGAACTTGGCCATGCGGCCAAACGCTTCCGTCATATCGTCCGAGTTGGGCAGGAACACGACGCGGAAATGGTCCGGCGCGATCCAGTTGAAGCCCGAGCCCTGGACGATCAGCACTTTTGTTTCAGCCAGCAGCTCGTAAGCGAATTGCTGGTCGTCCGCAATCGGATAGATTTTCGGATCGAGTCGCGGGAACATGTACAGTGCGGCTTTCGGCTTGACACAAGTGACGCCCGGAATATCGGTCAGCAGCTTGTGGGCCAGGTCGCGTTGTTTCAACAGGCGCCCGCCCGGTCCTACCAGGTCCTGGATCGACTGGTAGCCGCCGAGCGCAGTCTGGATCGCAAACTGCCCCGGTGCGTTCGCGCACAAGCGCATCGAGGCCAGCATATTGAGGCCCTCGATGTAGTCCTTGGCATGGGATTTTTCGCCGGACACCACCATCCAGCCCGCGCGGTAGCCGCAGGCGCGGTAGTTCTTCGACAGGCCGTTGAAGGTGACGAACAGCACGTCGTCCGCCAGCGAGGCGATCGACACGTGCTCGGCGCCGTCATATAACACCTTGTCGTAGATTTCGTCGGCGTAGATGATCAGCTGGTGCTGGCGCGCCAGCTCGATAATCTCCAGCAGCAGCGACACCGGGTACAGCGCGCCGGTAGGGTTGTTGGGGTTGATGACGACGATGGCGCGCGTGTTGGACGTGATCTTGCGGCGCATGTCTTCGATGTCCGGGTACCACTCCTGCTGCTCGTCGCACACGTAGTGCACCGGCTTGCCGCCGGACAGGCTGACAGCTGCGGTCCACAGCGGGTAGTCGGGCGCCGGCACCAGCACTTCGTCGCCGTTGTTGAGCAGCGCGTTCATCGACATCACGATCAGCTCGGACGCGCCGTTGCCCAGGTAAATATCGTCGATGGTGACGCCGGCGATATTCTTGCCCTGGGTGTAGTGCATGATCGCCTTGCGCGGCGCAAACATGCCCTTGGAATCGGTGTAACCGGCCGCGTTGGACAGGTTGATCTTCATGTCCTGCACGATTTCATCGGGCGGGTCGAAGCCGAACACGGCCAGGTTGCCGATATTGAGTTTGACGATCTTGTGACCTTCCTCCTCCATCTGGCGCGCTTTTTCCGGCACCGGGCCGCGGATCTCGTAGCAGACTTCCGCCAGTTTGTTCGATTTTTGAATCGGTCGCAAAATAAAATCCTGTTCAGGTGAGGCAAAAACGCTGCGGACTGCCAAATCGGCGCTACCGCCTTGCTGCAATGCGAAAATAACGATTGTGCCGAAAGCATCCCATTTAATCAACCGTTGAGGGGTGTCAAACAGGTGAAAGACGGTAGAATGGCAGTCTTCCGCAGCATTCTTGCAGACATCACCATGAAGCTTCATCAAAGCGATACCCAAAAGTACCAAACCGTCACCGGCTATGACCAGACCGGCGTGGAAATCAACGCCGAGCGTTATAACTACAGCCTGGTGGTGTTGCCCGAGATGGCGCCGCGCGCCTGGGATGCGCCCACTTTCGAATCTCTTACCGTAGAGCATTTCGATGTGATCGGCGCCGACGATCCCGACGTAGTCATTCTTGGCACCGGCGCGCGCCAGCGTTTCATCCACCCGCGCCTGACGGCCGCGCTCACCTTGCGCCGCATCGGCGTCGAGTGCATGGACAGCCAGGCCGCCTGCCGTACCTACAATATCCTGATGGGCGAAGGCCGCAAGGTGGCGCTGGCATTGATCATCGACACCGCCGAGCAAGGCAACGGTTGATCTTGCCCTTGCAATTGCACCGCCCGGCCCCACATTACAGCAACATTCCAGCGCGCCGCCTTGGCGCCACGCTTACCCCAGGAGAACGTCTTTGGCTGATAGCCCATCCCCCGTGACCGATTTTTCCGCCGCCATGACGGGCGCGCAGACCTTCCAGCTGGCAGGCCGTCCGGCGCGCCACACGGTGCTGTTTTTCTATCCCAAGGACAACACGCCCGGCTGCACCACCGAGAACATCGCCTTCCGCGACCTGCACGAGCAATTCCAGGCGGCGGGCACCGAAATCTACGGTGTCAGCCGCGATTCGCTGCGCTCGCACGAAAGCTTCAAAACCAAGCTGGGCCTGCCTTTCGAGCTGATCTCCGATCCCGAGGAAGCGCTGTGCGAACAGTTCGGTGTCATGAAGATGAAGCAAATGTATGGCAAGACCGTGCGCGGCATCGAGCGCAGTACGTTTGTGATTGACGCTAACGGCCAATTGGTGAAAGAATGGAGAGGCGTGAAGGTTGCAGGTCACGTTGATGAAGTGCTGGAATTCGTCGCGCGCCAGGCTTGATGCTGTAGTTGCCCAGGCCAGTGCGCAGCGGTCCGGAATTGCCTAACCGTTGCAGTACCATGCGTATTCACCAATCTTGAGTTCACACTGTCAATCAACCACCCCTCACTGGTGGCCCACCGGCCACCATGCAGTCCTACCACCGGGCGAGATATATGCCCATCGGCAGTCTTGTTACCTGCTTTACCCAGCATCCACCCCATCCGGTCCCAACGCTTCCCGATTACGCACGGGCAAGCGCGCTGCGCCTATGGGCGGATTCCTCCAGATATTTTTCGATTGAGATCCTGATGCCACTGCCAAAATTACCTAGTAAGCCTGCGACTATACTGCCGGCAAAAGATTATCCCCAAGCCACTGCTCAGCGCCCTGTTTCCGCCATCGCGGCGGCAGCGGCTGCGGTCGTGGAAGATGTCGCTGTCCCCGCTGCCGCGCGCGCGCCGAAGAAAGCGGCGCCTGTCGTCAAAGCTGTGCCAACACCGAAAGTCGCGCCAGTCGCGCCCGTTGCTGCACCGGTGGCCAAGGCACCGGCCAAGACCACCAAATCGAAAGCCGTTGCTGCCGTGCTGAAGGCTGCCCCGGCCGTGCTGAAAGCTGCCGCCGAGGCAGCGCCTGCCCCCGCTCCGGTCGCCAAACTGGCGCCGGTGCCAACGCCGCCAGCAGCGCCAGCGGTGGCCAAGCCGGTTGCCAAGACCAAGGCTGCGCCTTCGCGCTCCAAGGTCACGCCGATTACCGCCGAAGCGCCGCATCCCACCAAGCACAAGGCCAACGAATCGGGCATCAAGTCGTCCACCAGCCGCAATGCGGACCAGGCCGGCACCACCAAGCTGTTCGTGCTCGACACCAACGTGCTGATGCACGATCCGTCGTCGCTGTTCCGCTTCGAGGAGCACGACGTCTACCTGCCGATGATGACGCTGGAAGAACTGGACAACCACAAGAAGGGCATGACCGAAGTGGCGCGCAATGCCCGCCAGGTCTCGCGCACGCTCGACGCGCTGGTCTCCAACACCGACGACGACGCCATCGAAAACGGTATCGAGTTGTCCAAGCTGGGCAACAAGGACGCCAAGGGGCGCCTGTACTTCCAGACCCGCATGCAAACCGCTGATCTGCCGCTGGGTCTGCCGGTGGGCAAGGCCGACAACCAGATCCTGGCCGTGGTGCGCTCGCTCGAAGCCGATCAGCCGGGCCGCGCCATCGTGCTGGTGTCGAAAGACATCAACATGCGCATCAAGGCGCGTGCGCTGGGCTTGCCGGCCGAGGATTATTTCAACGATCACGTGATGGAAGATACCGACCTGCTGTATTCGGGCATCGTCCAGCTGCCGGACGATTTCTGGAACAAGCACGGCAAGGATCTCGAATCGTGGCAGGAAAACAAGAGCGGCCAGAGCGCCACGTTCTACCGCGTGACCGGCCCGTTCATCCCGTCGCTGCTGGTCAACCAGTTCGTGTTCCTGGAACCGAAAAACGGCGAAGCGCCGTTCTACGGCCAGGTCAAGCAACTCAATGGCAAAACTGCCGTGCTGCAAACCTTGCGCGACTTCAGCCACAACAAGAACAATGTGTGGGGCGTGACCGCGCGCAACCGCGAGCAGAACTTCGCCTTGAACCTGCTGATGAACCCGGAATGCGACTTCGTCACCCTGCTGGGTCAGGCCGGTACCGGCAAGACCCTGCTGGCCCTGGCCGCCGGCCTGGCGCAAGTGCTGGAAACCAAGCTCTACAACGAAATCATCGTTACCCGCGTGACGGTGCCGGTCGGTGAAGACATCGGTTTCCTGCCGGGTACCGAGGAAGAAAAAATGTCGCCATGGATGGGCGCTTTCGACGACAACCTCGAAGTGCTCAACAAGTCCGATACCGATGGCGGCGAGTGGGGCCGTGCGGCAACGCAAGACCTAATCCGTTCGCGCATCAAGATCAAGTCGCTCAACTTCATGCGCGGCCGCACCTTCGTCAACAAGTTCCTGATCATCGACGAAGCGCAGAACCTGACGCCCAAGCAGATGAAAACCCTGGTCACGCGCGCCGGTCCCGGCACCAAGATCCTGTGCCTCGGCAACATCGCCCAGATCGACACGCCATACCTGACCGAAGGCTCGAGCGGCCTGACCTACGTGGTTGACCGGTTCAAGGGCTGGACCCACAGCGGCCACGTCACCCTGGCGCGCGGCGAACGCTCGCGCCTGGCCGATCACGCCAGCGAAGTGCTGTAAGTTTTAAAGTACCAAGTAAAAGCCCCGCCGGCAGCGCTGCCGGCGGGGCTTTTTTATGCCCGCTGGTGTTACCCGGCGCTCAAGGCTGTCCCGCCGCTTTCGTGGTGGTGGCAGCGGCGCCGTCACCAATGTAGCGGTTGATGAAGCGGTACACGGTTTCGCCCCACTTGATGTTGTTGCTTTCCTTGGCCCAGCCGTGGCCCTCGCCCGTCATCACCATCCATTCCACGGTGTTGCCCTGCTTGAGCAACACGTCGCGCATTTTTTCGCCGTGGATCAGCGGTACGCGGCGGTCTTCGCTGCCGTACGCCATCAGGACCGGGGCCTTGATTTTACTGGCATTGCCGATGGCCGATACTTTGGTGAAATAGGCCTCGTCGGTTTTCGGATCGCCGTGCATTTTCGCGCCGATGTTGTCCATCACCGGCCCCGACATGTCGGACCAGTTCACCGTGAACAGCATCTTGACGTCGGTAACGCCTACCCAGTTGATGCCGCACTTGTACAGGTCGGGGTTTTTCACCAGGCCATACATGGTGGCATAACCGCCGTAGCTGGCGCCGATGATGCACACGCGGTTGCGATCGACCACGCCCTGCTTGACCAGGGTCTCGATGCCGTCGGTGATATCGTCCTGCATGGTCAGGCCCCATTGCTTCCAGCCGGCGACGTGATGCTTCCAGCCGAAGCCGGTGGACATGCGGAACTGCGGCTGCAGCACGGCAAACCCGCGCGAGGCCAGCATTTGCGTGATCGGATCGTAGCCGAAACCGTCGCGCGCGTGCGGGCCGCCGTGGATGTACGCCACCAGCGGCAGCGCCTTGGCGGGACGGCCTTCGGGCAAGGTCAGGTAAGCAGGAATGGTCAGGCCGTCGCGGGCCTGGTAGCGGATCACGGCCTGCTCCGACAGCTTCTTGCCGTCCAGCTCAGGCTTGACGCTGTAGAGCGGTTCGAGCGTTTTCTTGACGGTATCGAAGTGGTACAGCTTGCCGACATTATTGGTGCTGGAGGTGGCCACCACCGCGTGGTTGCCATTCCACTGGAACTGCACGCGCTCGCCCGGCAGGCTGGCGTCGAGCGTGGCCTGCAGGCGGGCGTAGTCCTCGTCGAAATAATACATTTCCGGCTTCATGCCATCCACCGATACGCCCACCACTTTCTTGCGGATTTCGTCGAAGATCAGGCCGTCCGGGATATCGGCCTCGGCGTGCTCGGCAATCAGTTCGCCGGCGGTATTGTTGGCCGAGTTCCAGATGTGCACGCCGGCCTTGTCGCGGCCATTGAAGCGCCCGGCCACGAACAAGGTCTTGTTATCGAAGTCGAAGCCCAGCGGATTCATTTCCTTGCCTTCATCGAGGTAGGCCTTGTAGATGGCTTTCCACGGCGCTTTCTCGTCATCGCGCAGGTACACGGTCTGGATGATGCGCTTGCTGCTGTCTTCCACCGTCATCGACGATGCCACGCGGATGACCTTGTTATGGTCGAGCACCCAGCCGCTGACCGCACCCGGATTGTTAAAGGTGAGCAGCGCCATGCGGCCGTTGGTGGTGTCCAGGCGAAACACGTCGCTGGCGCCCAGGTCGGCATCGCGGCCACGTTCGTTGTTCACCACGATCAGGTCGTTACTGTCGCCGCCCACGCGCGTCAGCACCGAGACCGGCTTGTATGGCAGATTCGAGCTCATTGCCTCCTTGATGCTGATGACCAGCTTGCGAAAACCGCTGCCGTCGCTGTTGACGGCAAACAGGCCGCCACCGGTCTGCTTTTCCTGCACTTCGTCACCGCCCTTGTTGATGCTGAACACCAGCCGGCGATTGTTGACCCAGATCGGGTTGGCCACGTTCCATTCCGGATCGGATGCCACCACGGTCGAGGCGCGCGTCTCGAGATTGATCACTGCCAGCACGAAACGGCCGTTGCGCGGCGTGAGCACGGCCATGCTCAGGCCATCGGGCGACAGCACGGGGCGGCCGCTGAATTCGGCCTTTTTGAAGAAATCGGCGATGGGGATGGATGCGTCGGCCTGCGCCACGGGGCTGTAAGCGCCACCGCCGAGCAACAAGGCGCCCAGCACGACGGGAAGGATGCGTCGGTTCAAAACTGTCTCCTCGATTCGGGAACAAAAACACTCATGAGGTCAAAGGCGCCGTCACCTCGCGGCCACGGCGCCTTTGATCCTGCCGCGATTACTTGAAGCTGTAATCGGCGGTCAACTGGAAGTAACGTCCCATCGCGCTATGCAGCGGCGCGTAGTAGTTGGCGCCGTCGTTCGGGTGGAACGGCGGTTTGCGGTCGAAGGCATTCTGGATCGCAAAGCTCAGCTTGGTGTTCTTGAAACCGCTGTAGCTGCCGCCCAGGTTGACCACGGTGAACGAAGCAATGCCCGTGCACAGTTGCGGGTAGCCTTCGGTCGCCATCACGCACTCGGTGGTACGGTCCGCCACCGACGCCATCTTGCCGACGAATACGGTGTCGGCCGACAGCGCATATGCCGCCTTCTTCCACGCCAGGCCCAGGTTGGCCTGCACCGACGGCGTGCCACGGGTGCCGGCGTACTCGATCAGGTCCGACGTTGGCGACGGCGCGTTCTTGTACGACTGCGTGTAGCTCACGTTCAGCGTTGGCGTCAGCACGCCGTACTCGCCCATGTTCAGGCGGCCCGTCAGCTTCAGGTCGGCGCCGCGGATCTTGGACACCGCCACGTTGGTCAGCAACATGCGGATGTTGGTGATCTCGCCAGCGGTGGCGCCGGCGGCACGGTCGGCGGCGGTCAGCGCCGCGCGGGTGATGACGGCCGCCGGATCGTTGGCGTAGCGGTCAGGATCGGCCAGCACCTTCGACAGGTCGTACGTGCCGATTTCATCGACGCGTTTGATCTGGAAGAAGTCCAGCGTCGCCATGAACGACGGGCTCGGTTCCCATGCCACGCCCAGCGTGTAGCTTTTCGCCGTTTCCGGTTGCAGCGCCGGGTTGGCGCCGCTCTGGTACGCGCTCGAGCCGCTGCAACCGAGGGTGAAGCTGGCGTTGCAGCGGGCCGGATCGCGGAACGACAGGAACGCATTGCGCACATCGGTCGAGTTTTCCACCAGGGTGGGCGCACGGAAGCCTTCGGCATACGTGCCGCGCACCACGAACGACGACGTGGCATTCCACTTCACGCCCACTTTCGGCGTGGTCGAATTGCCATAGTCGGAGTAGTGGTCATAGCGCACCGCCAGTTGGGCTTCAACCGACGGCAACACGGGAACGGTGGACTCGGCATAGACCGACGAAATACGGCGGCTGTTCGAGAAGCCGGGCGGCAATTGGGCCTGGTGATACAGCTCGCCCTCGACTGCCAGCGGATCGGGATTGGTGGACAGCGTTTCGCGACGGAACTCGGCACCCACCGCCAGGCCGACTGCACCGGCCGGCAGATTGAACAGCTCGCCGGACAATTTGCCGTCGATCTGGGTCAGGCCGGACTTGAAGCCGTTCTTCGGGCTGGCCGTGATCGAATTGTAAAGCGCCTGGTTGGCGGCGCCGCCACCGAAGATGAAGGTGCCGTTGGTGTACGCATCGATGAACGGGATGGCCAGGATGGCGCTGGTATTGCGCGAGGAAACCTTGCTATCGGTGCGCAACAAGGCGGTTTCCCAGTCCCAGTTCTTGAAGTCGCCCTTGGCGCCCACCAGGTAGCGGCCGAAATCGGTGGTGTTGTTCTGGCCCTGGCCCGGGAAGTCGCGCAGCGAAGCGCGCACGCGCACGGTGCCATTGCCGCCGGCCAGGGTTTTACCGTCCGGTCCGATCAGTTCTTGCGGATACTGCGGGTGGGTGATCGGCAGCGCCGGGACGATCTGGCCGTTCTGGCCGGCCACCCAGTGCAGCAGGCCGGTCACCGTAGCCTTGTTGCGGTTGAACATCAGCTCGCTGAACAGGGTGGTGTTCGCGGTCGGTTGCCAGGTCAGGCGGCTGGTGATACCGAAGCGGTCGGTCTTGCCGGCGGAATTGATCGAGCTGTCCTTGTAATCATCGAACACGCACGCCTGGCCCACCGACGTGGCGCCCAATACGCTCGATGCGGGCACCAGGCGGTCGGCCGGGCAGTTCTTGTCGAGCGTGCGCGAGGTGAGCACATTGGTCGCCTTGTCGGTCCAGTAGATATTGCCCGGATAGGTGTACAGCGAACGCTGGTCCTTGTAACCGTAGGCGCGCAGGTCCTGGGTGCCCAGGTAACCGTCGCGGTTGTACATATACATCGGGTCGCGCTGGCGCACGTCCAGGGTGACGTAGGCATTGAAGTGGTCTTCGACCAGGCTGCCCTTGCCGTAGCTGACGGTCGCGCGTTTTTGCTTGCCGTCGCTGCGGCTGGACTCGCCCAGCGAGCCGCCCAGTTCCAGGCCTTCGAAGCTGTCGCGCAGGATGATGTTGACCACGCCGGCCATCGCTTCCGAACCGTAAATGGCCGAGGCGCCATCCTTGAGGATTTCGACGCGCTCGACGGCGCCGACGGGAATCGAGTTCAGGTCGACAAAGGTGGTCTGGAACTCCGGCTGCGCATACGGCGCCAGGCGGCGGCCATTGATCAGCATCAGGGTTGCCTGGCTGCCGAAGCCGCGCAGGTTGAGGCCGGCGGCGCCGGCGCTGAAGCCGTTGGTGCGGTTTTCATCGATACCGCCGACGTTGGCGGAAATGGTACGCAGGACTTCGTTGAGCGACGTGGCGCCGCCACGGGTGAGTTCGTCGCGGGTGATGATTTGCACCGGCGACGCCGTTTCCACCGAAATGCGGCGCACGTTGGAGCCGGTCACATACACTTTCTGAACTGCAGGATTGCTGTCTTCGGCGGTCTTGGCTTCGGCCACCGGCTGGGCTGCCAGGTTGGCGTCCTGTGCATGGGCGAATTGTGCAAGCATCGCGGTACCGGCAAAAGTGCCGATCGCCAACCGCACCAAGATGACACTGATTTTTTCTTTCAATAACATTGCTCTTCCCTTTTTGTGCTTTATGCAATCAGTTTTTATAATGTGAACCCAACTCCGGCAATCACGACCATTACTAGCAAAGATTTACCTACCAATAATAATTCCGTAAAAGCAAGAATATTTATTATGCAGCCGAAACAGTTGCATTTAGTTACAAATATAATTTAATGTTGTTTTTTTGCGACTTAATCAAATTTATCATAACTTTTATTCATAAATTTCAAATTTAATTTTATAAAAATATATATTATCAAAATTAAATTAAACTCCTCATTTGCACCATCATGAAGCGAATTCACCAATAATGTGCACGAGGCGGAAATTGCAGCAATTTTTAGAGGGAATAACAGCGGGAGCGAAAGGTGAAAGCGGAAGATGTAACCGAGGGTAGTGCTGGCACCGCCGGGGGGTGCGGCGGTGATGGAAACCCCGGTATCAGCCTTGTTTCTGGCGGCGGCGGCGCGCCACCACGCGTACCAGGCCTAAGCGGCCGAACATCAGGGCATAGGCTTACTACCCGGTACCAGTGCCAGGATTTGCGTGGTAAAGCTCGAACTCAGTGGCGAACCGGCAACAGCGGCTTGCACGGTGTCGCGATAGCCTTCGGCGGTGGTTTGTGCGGCGGCGATGGAGTGGGCGCCCTAGAACGTGATGTCGGCGGCGTTGGCGCTGCCAAAGGCGGCAACTGCCAGAGCAAATGCGGCAAGCTCGAGTTTTTTCATGATTTTCCCCGCTTGTTAGATGGTGTGAGCGAATTGCCTGGCCAGGTCCGGGGATGGGGGATCTGATGTTTAGAAGATTAAACCACGATCGAGCAAAGATTTATGCATTTCAACATTTGTTGCTAATGTAAAAAGTGCGGTCGTAAACTCTCACGAAAGTGCTTGAAACGTGGCCGTGACTGTACGACACTGAGACCTCCAAGTCATTGATTCTCCTGATTTTTGGACCCGGCCGAGGTGACACGATGGATATTCCAATTCTGATCCAAAAGCATGGCGGCAGCAGGTACGGCGTGACGGTACCGGACATTCCCGGTTGCACCACCAGCGGCGAAACAGTGGATCGCGCCATGAGCAACGCCACCAAGGCCATCTATGGCCACGTGGGGCAACTGGTCGAACAGGGCAAGGCGTTCGAAATCAAGGCCTCGGAGGTGGAATACCTGTCGCGCGAGCCCAGCTACGCCGACGGCATCTGGGCCCTGGTCAGCCTCGACCTGGCACGGCTGGACGATCCGCCACCGGGGTGAAGGCAGCATCCGCTTGACCTTACCACCGCTGGAAGCCTTACAGTATGATGACCCTAACCTGTAAGGAGAAACACCATGTATCAGCTACAAGTGGAAGACATGACCTGCGGCCATTGCGTCAGCGCCGTCACGCGCGCGGTGCAGGCGGTCGATGCAGCGGCGAAGGTGGAGGTCGATCTGGCCAGCAAGACGGTGCGCATCGACAGCGCCACCGAGCTGGCGCCGCTCAAGGCGGCAATTGCCGATGCCGGGTTCCCCGTCGCGAGCGCCAGCTGACGTTACTTGTCGAGTTCCGGGTAGTGGCGGAAGATGCCGTCTTCGTTGAACGGTATGCGCCGCTTCGAGCGTAAATACGCGGCGATATTGGGCCGCGCGGCCACCGCGTCGTGCAAGGCGGCCAGCCGCGGCCACGCGTGCTCCTGGCGCGCCATCGCATTGGGAAACGCGTAACGCAAGCCGGCCATCAGCTGGAACAGCGACAAGTCCACGTACGACAACCTGGAACCCACGGCAAACGCGCCGCGCCCCGGGTTGCTGGCCAGCACCTGCTCGAAGTAGCCGAGAAATTTCGGGATGCGCTCGGCGATGAAATCCTTGGACCGCACCTTGGCCGCCTTCTTCTGGTCTTCGTAGTACAGATTGGTCGAGAGCGGGTGATGGGTGTCGTGCACCTCGTTGACGATGTCGGCAATCGTCAGTTGCAGCTGGTGGGTCCACAGCCGCCCTGCTTCCGCGCGCGGCGCCAGGCCGTGGCGGGCGCCGAGAAACAGCAGGATGTTGGCAGTCTGCCCGATCAGCAACTCGCCCGCGCGCAGCACCGGCGGCGCGAACGATGGATGGTCGCTGTGCGCGAAATCGAGGCTCGCCTGCAGCACCGGCATGCCCTGCTTCCGCCGCGCCACGTCGTCGTAGGGAACGCCCGCCTCTTCCAGGGCCAGCCGCACGAATTCGCCGCGCCCTTGCAGGCCGGGCCAGTAATAGAGTTGATAGGGTGTCGTCATGCCCCGATGCTAGCACCGCGCGCAAAACCGCCGCGCCAGCTTGGCGACCAGGCCGGGCACGAATCACGCCGGATTAGCGAGGCTCTGCAGAATCGGACAATCGGGACGGTCGTTGCCCTGGCAGCAGCCCGCCAGCGTTTGCAAGGTGTCGCGCATCTCGGTCAGTTCGGCGATGCGCTGGTTCAGTTCAGCCACGTGGCCCAGCGCGATGGCTTTGACATCCGCGCTGGCGCGCGCCTTGTTCTGCCATAGCGACAGCAGTTCGCGGATCTGTTCCAGCGAGAAGCCAAGCGTCCGCGCACGCTTGACGAAGCGTAGTACGTGCAAGTCGTCGTCGCTGTACACCCGGTAGCCGGCGTCGGACCGCCGTCCTGGCGGCACCAGCGCGATACTCTCGTAGTAGCGGATCATCTTGGCGGTGATGCCCGAGGCGGCAGCGGCTTGTCCGATATTCATGTGGCACTCCGGGGTGTGGTGGCGGGTTTCCAGCGGCGCAGCAGCAGCGCGTTGCTGATCACGCTGACGGAACTGAGTGCCATGGCAGCGCCGGCCACCACGGGATTGAGCAGCCCCAGCATCGCCAGCGGAATGCCCACCAGGTTGTAGATGAAGGCCCAGAACAGGTTCTGGCGGATCTTGCTGTAGCTGCGGCGCGAAATATCGATGGCGTCCGCCACCAGCGCCGGGTCGCCGCGCATCAGGGTAATACCGGCCGCCTGCATGGCAACGTCGGTACCGGTGGACATGGCGATGCCGACATCGGCCGCCGCCAGCGCCGGCGCGTCGTTGATGCCGTCGCCTACCATCGCTACCCTGGCGCCAGCCGTCTTTAGCTGCACGATTCTAGCTACTTTATCAGCGGGCAGCAAATTGGCCACCACCGTATCGATGCCGAGCAGCTTGCCGACGGTCTGCGCGCTGCCCTGGTTGTCGCCCGTCAGCATGACGGTGGCAATGCCCAGCGCCTGCAGCCGGGCAATCGCCGCGCGGGCGCCAGGCTTGACCGGGTCGCTGAAGGCGAACAGGCCCAGCAACTGCGGTCCGCACGACAGCCAGGAAATCGTGTTGCCGGCAGCTTCCAGCGCCTGCGCCTGTTCTTGCAGCGGCGCCAGGTCCACGCCCTCTTCCTGCATCAGGCGCGTGCTGCCCAGCTTCAAAGCCAGCCCATCGACCTGGGCCGCCAGCCCCCGGCCCGGCAACGCCGCTACGCCGCTGGCCGTCAGGGGCGCCAGCTGGCGCTCGGCAGCCGCTGCCAGCACGGCCCTGGCAAGACTGTGTTCGCTGCCGGCCTGGATGCCGGCCGCCAGTTGCAGCAAGCGTTCTTCGGCAATGTCGTGCGCGTGGAGGGCCGCCAGCACGGGCATGCCGAGCGTCAAGGTCCCGGTTTTATCGAACACCACCGTGGTGACCGCGTGCGCCACCTCCAGCGCCTCGGCATCCTTGATCAGGATGCCATAGCGTGCCGCCACGCCGGTGCCGGCCATGATCGCCGCCGGCGTGGCCAGGCCCAAGGCGCAAGGGCAGGCAATCACCAGCACGGCCACGGCGTTGATGATCGCCGTTTCCAGGTCGCCGCTGGCAATCCACCAGCCCAGCAGCGTCACCAGCGCCAGCACCAGCACGACCGGCACGAAGATGGCGCTCACCTTGTCCACCAGGTGCTGGATCGGCGCCTTGGCCGCCTGCGCGTCTTCCACCAGCCTGATTATGCGCGACAAGGTGGACTCCAGCCCCACGGCACTGGTGCGCACCAGCAGCACGCCGGCGCCGTTCAGGGCGCCGCCCGTCACCTGATCGCCTGCATGCTTGCTCACGGGCAGGCTCTCGCCGGTGATCAGCGCTTCATCGACATCGCTGGCGCCTTCGAGCACGACGCCATCAACCGGTATGCGGGCGCCGGGACGCACCACGACCAGGTCGCCCAGCCGCACCTGCGCCACCGGAACATCGTGCTCCTGACCGTCGCGGCGCACCCGGGCCGACTCGGGGCGCAGCACTTGCAGCGCCCGGATGGCCGCAGCGGTCTGGCGCTTGGCACGCGATTCGAGCCACTTGCCCAGCAAGACCAGGGTGATCACGACGGCCGAGGCCTCGAAATACAGGTGCGCCATGCCGCCGTGGCCGGCCAGCAGCAGGTACACGCTCAAGCCATAGGCGGCGCTGGTGCCGAGGGCGACCAGCAAGTCCATATTGCCGGCGCCGGCCCGCACCGCTTTCCAGCCGGCCCGGTAAAAGCGCCAGCCGAGCAGGAATTGCACCGGCGTTGCCAGTGCCCATTGCAGCATGCCCGGCAGCGTCCAGTGCAGGCCGGCCCACTCGAGCAGCATCGGCAGCATCAGGGGCAGCGACAAGGTGGCGGCCAGCACCACTTTCCAGCCGTCGCGCGCCGGGGTTGCGGCGGCGGCGGCTGTGGTGACCGTGCTGTCATTGTTGGCGACGCTGGCCGGGTAGCCGGCCTTGTCGAGCACTGCGACCAGGGCGGCGGCTTCCACGCCGCTGACCTTGACGCGCGCGCTTTCGGTGGCCAGGTTGACGCTGGCGGCATGCACGCCGGGCACCTTGAGCAGCGCCTTTTCCACCCGTCCCACGCACGAGGCGCAGGTCATGCCTTCGATGCCCAGGTCGATCTCGCTGGTAACCAGCGCATAGCCGGCCTTCTCCACCGCCGCCTGCAGCGGCGCCAGCGCAATCGGCGTGCTGCTGGTGACGCGCGCCGTGTCGGTGGCCAGGTTGATGCTGGCGTCAACCACGCCGGGCACGCCGGCCAGCGCCTTCTCGACCCGGCCGGCGCACGACGCGCAAGTCATGCCGTCGACGCCGAACGACAAGGTGTGTTGAACGGGGTTTTGCATGGTAAAAATCCTGTATGCATGGAGTATGCATACAGGATCAACTATCCAACGATGGGAAGGTCAAGCGAAATCTAGCGCACCTCGCAATCGACGCCGCCAGACTTGTCCGGCGTGCCGCAGATGCCGATGGTGGCAACCGGGGTCTTCAGGCTGAACTTTTCCTTGTTGCGCTTGCCCAGCAAGCCCGACAGCGAACGCAAGCCGCCCTTGACCAGGTTGAAACCTGCACGGCGTGACCGACCCCGACACCGGCCATGGCATTGAACACGTGATGAACGTGCAGCTGCAAAACAGCTACTTCCCGGTCAGCGAAACGCAAATGAGCGCCACCATCGAGTACCGGTCGCTGGTCGCAGGCGCGCCCATCACGGTGGGCGACGCCACCATCTCCAACGTGGTCATGAACCACCCGGTGATCAATCTCGGCGACAGCATCGACTGCCTCGGCAGGTCGGTGTTCTTCACCGGCGATCACGAACCGTTCTACAACGCTCATCCCGCAGACCACCCCGCGCATGCGGCAGCCGAACAGCAAGTGCGCGCACGCACGGCTGCCATCGATCGCCTGGTCGCTGGCGTCGATGCCTTGATCGTCGATTGTTCCTACACGAGGGAAGAGTACCCGGCCAAGCAGGGTTGGGGGCACGGCACGTTCGATGAGGCGATTGAATTAGCGCTGCGCTGCGGCGCGCAGGCGCTATATTGCACCCACCACGAGCCCACCCGCAGCGATGACGAACTGGAAGCGGTGTTTGCAGAAGTGATGGCGCGCCACGCGGGGCGCCTGGGAAAATTGACGGTGAAGCTGGCTTACGAGGGGCTGCAGGTTGTGCTGGACTGAGCCGGCACCGCTGCTGAATATGACCGGGCCAGTGCCGGTCCGCCGCAGCCCCGGCATCACGGGAAATACCCGGCGCAGCGATGCGGGGGCGGATCAGGCGGCGGCAGCAAGCGCCGCGCCACGCGGCAGCGAGCGGCGGTCGGCCAGTGCACGCAGGCGCGCCACGGCAGCCTGCAAGTTGAACGATTTACCTGCGCGCAGGGCCGACACCATCTGGGTGGCGATGCGCAGCGCCGGCGCGGCGGCGTTCTTGGCGGTGGCGCCGTAAGGCAGCACCAGGCGGTAGCGGCCACGGGTGCGCGGCACCACGCCGACAAAACCGACCGACACTTCATTGAGCGCCAGGCGGCGCAATTCCATTGCGACCTGCTGCACCACGCGCACGATTTGCGGCACGCCTTCGGCGCGCAAACCGACCATCGCGGCCTGGTTGCGCACGCCCGGCAGCAATGCCAGCAAACGCTGGTCGAGCGAAGCCATGGCGACCGGGTTGGCAGGTGCGTCGTCAACTTCGAGAATACTGAGAAGGCATGGCTGGGTGGAGTAGCGATTGTCGCTGTCCATGTAACGCTGATCGATGATTTTCATGTTCTGCTTTGCTGTTTGAATCCAGCCCGTATTGTGCCCGCCGGGGGTCACTTCGGTAAGCAGCCAATGGAGTATTCTTACGTAGGAGCTATCCCACATTTAAGCCCTGCGTAATCGTGCGGTGGTATCCCGGAAACGCTCGCTTCAGGTCATGGCGCGTTGCAGCATATTGTACCTGACCCGGGCGACAAGGCATGCTCGCATTGGGGTATGCTGGCAGCAAGCCCTGCCCCACTTCCCCTTTACCGAGAGCCTTCGATGACTACCGAAACCTTTATCCCGGGTAAAGACCTTGCCCTCGAGACGACCATCGCCAACGTGCAGACCAGGCTGGCTGCGCGCGGCTTCCTGCTCGACGAACTGGCTGCGCAGCAGTCCGTCAACGGCGTGTGGTCGCTGCGCCTGCAGGACCGCGACTGCCCGCTGCTGTACGCCAACGGCAAGGGCGCCACCGAACTGGCCGCGCGCGCCAGCGCCTGGGGCGAATTCGCCGAGCGCCTGAGCACGCATTATTTCTGGACCCACTATCACCTGGGCACAGCCCGCGCCAGCGCACCGGTGGTGCACCATCCGCGCGAAAAATGGTTCGCACCGGCCACCGATGGCAGCTGGCCGGCAGACGTGCTCAACCCGGAGCTGCATGCGCTCTACAACCCGCAAGGCGACATTCCCGCCAGCGCGCTCATCGACATCAATTCCGGCAACAGCGCGCGCGGCATCTGCGCCCTGCCCTACACGCGTCTGCGCGATGGCGCCACCACGTATATCCCGGTCAACATCATCGGCAATCTGTACGTGAGTAACGGCATGGCGTCCGGCAACACGCTCAACGAAGCGCGCGCCCAGGCCCTGGCCGAAATCTTCGAGCACGCCATCCAGTACCGCATCATCGCCGAAGGCCTGTGCCTGCCGGACGTGCCGGACGACGTGATCGCCCGCTTCCCGCGCCTGCGCGCCAGCATCGAAGCGCTGCGCGCGGCCGGCTTCGGCGTGCTGGTCAAAGATGCTTCGCTGGGCGGCAAGTACCCGGTCATGAACGTCACCCTGGTCAATTCCGCCGACCAGGGCGTGCTGTCGTCCTACGGCGCCCATCCGCGCCTGGAGATCGCGCTGGAGCGCGCACTGACCGAGCTGCTGCAAGGGCGCCCGCTCGAAGCGCTGGCCGGCTTGCCCGAACCGGGTTTCGACATGACTGAAATTAACGCGGTGACCAACCTCGAGATCCACTTCGTCGACTCGAGCGGCGTGATCAGCTGGGACTTCTTCAGCGATACCTCCGACTACCCGTTCGTCGACTGGAACTTCAGCACCACCACCACCGGCGACTACCAGTGGCTGGTCGATGCCCTGCACGCCGAAGGCAAGGATATTTACGTGGCCGATTTCGACGAGCAAGGCATCTACAGCTGCCGCATCCTGGTGCCGGGATTTTCGGAAATCTATCCACTCGACGACCTCGAGTGGGAGAACAACAGCGCCGGCAATACGCTGCGTCCGCTGCTGGCGCGCCTGCACGATCTCTCGGTGCAGGAATGCACGTCGCTGCTGGCCGAACTGCAAACATCGCACCTGAACGACGAGCGGCCGGTGTGGGAAATCCTGGGCCTGGCGGTGCCAGCCGGCACGCCCTGGAAACAGCTGCGCCTCGGCGAACTGAAAACCCTGCTGGCGCTGGTGGTCGGCGACGAAGAAGCGGTGCTGGAAGGCTGCGACTGGATCCGCCACTACCGCGACCTGCCAGCGCCGCGCCTGCTGGTGTACCGCTGCATCGAAACCATCCTCAAGCTGGACGAACCGGACAACTACCGCCAGGCGCTCGCACTGCTGTACGGCGCCCCCACGCTGGAACTGGCCGAAGCGCTGCTCGACGGCTCCGAACGCTTCTTCGGCCTCGAGGCCCTGGGCCCCAACTTCGAAGGCAGCGCGCTGCACCAGAGTTTGCTGGCGGCGTACGACAAGCTTACAACGGGGCATCCACCAACAACTCCGGCTGTAACGCCCTGATCCGCAACTCGGTAAAGTACCCGCCCGCCTCGTTGTAGCGCAGGTAGTGCCGGCCGCAGTCGCGGCAGCGGGCTACCTGGCTGATGTTGCAGGGATAGTAGCGCGGCGCGATCGGGGCGTCCGGGCTGTCGTAGCGGGTGCCGTGCGGGTGGTATTCGGCAAACGCCGGTTCGTCGTACGGATCGTCCACCAGCGTGCCCACTTCATCGAATCGGTCCAGCTCGAGGGTCATCGGCAGCGCTTGCCAGGCTGCCAGCGGCACCTGGTTGCAGGTGCAGTCGCCGGTGACCGCCTGGGAAACCAACGCCAGCTCCAGCAACTGCTTGAATTCAATTTTTGGCATGATGAAAAAAGGGAGCCGCAGCTCCCTTTATAGATTTACAGAATGTGACGTCCAGCCCACCAGGCAATCGCCGCCACGAACGCCGATGCCGGAATCGTGAAGATCCAGGCCCAGACAATGTTGCCGGCCACGCCCCAGCGCACGGCAGACATCTTTTGCGAGGCGCCCACGCCGACGATGGCGCCGGTGATGGTGTGGGTGGTGGAGACCGGCACGCCCAGTGCCGTGGCCACGAACAGGGTGACAGCACCGCCCGATTCGGCGCAGAAGCCGCCCACCGGCTTGAGCTTGGTGATCTTCTGGCCCATGGTCTTGACGATGCGCCAGCCGCCGAACAGCGTGCCGAACGAGATCGCCGTGTAGCACGAGATGATCACCCACAGCGGCGGCTCGGCGTCGCCGGCCTGCGAATAGCCGGCGGCAATCAACAGCATCCAGATGATGCCGATGGTTTTTTGCGCGTCATTGCCGCCGTGACCCAGGCTGTACGAGGCAGCGGACACCAGTTGCAGGCGGCGGAACCATTTATCGACCCGGCGCGGCGTGGACCGCACGAAAATCCACGACACGATCAGCATCATGATCGAGCCGAAGATGAAGCCCATGACGGGGGCGAGCACAATGAAGGCGACGATCTTGATCAGGCCCGCGGAAATGAGGGCGCCGGTACCGCTCTTGGCCACCGCTGCGCCCACCAGGCCGCCGATCAGCGCGTGCGACGACGACGACGGAATGCCGTAGTACCAGGTGACCACGTTCCAGACAATGGCGCCAACCAGCGCGCCGAAGATCACGTACTGGTCGACCACCGAGGGATCGATGGTGCCCTTGCCCACCGTGGCGGCCACCGTCAGCTGGTGGAACACGAAAATGGCAATGAAGTTGAAGGCAGCGGCCATGGCCACGGCCGTTTGCGGTTTCAGCACGCCGGTGGAGACCACCGTGGCGATCGCATTGGCGGCGTCGTGGAAGCCGTTCATGAAGTCAAACACCAGTGCCAGGGCGATCAAAATGCCCAGCACCCAGATGCTGATTTGGATGGAATTCATCTGTTATTCTTTTTCTGTTGAGCTTACGCGTTTTCGACGATGATGCCTTCGATGATGTTGGCCACATCTTCGCAACGGTCGGTCACGGTTTCCAGGATCTCGTAGATGGCTTTCATCTTGATCAGGTTGCGCACATCGGGTTCGTCGCGGAACAGCTTGGACATGGCAGCGCGCATCACGTGGTCGGCGTCCGATTCCAGGCGGTCGATTTCTTCGCAGATGGCGACGATTTCGCGCGAGTTGTCCATGTTATGCAGCAGGGCCACGGCCGCCTGGACCTTCTCGGTACAGGCCAGCACCAGTTCGGCCAGGCGCTGCGCTTCCGGGGTGACCGAGTGCAGGTCGTACAGTGAGACGGTCTGGGCGGCGTCCTCCAGCAGGTCGAGGATGTCGTCCTGGCGGGTGATCAGCTTGTGGATGTCGTCGCGGTCGATCGGGGTGATGAAGGTCTTGTGCAGCAGGTCCACGGTCTGGTAGGTGATCTTGTCGGCCTGCTTTTCGATGCTTTCGATCGCATGCACGCGATTTTCCAGGTCGTCGAAGTTGGACATCAGGCCCAGCATTTCTTTTGCACCCTTGACGCACAGGTCGGCGTGTTGGTTAAACAGGTCAAAAAATTTGCCCTCGGTGGGCATCAAGCGTCCAAACATGTCTTTCTCCGATCAATGATTCGTCATTACTACAGGTTGCCGGCCCGGGGTACGGGCGCGGCGTAAAGATGCGTCGTTCTGGGTCTTTCCGGGCTTAATCGCCCTGGTAGAGCGCCAGGTTACCGACGTAATTGCCAAACTTGGTATATTGGCCGATCCAGGTAAGCCGTACCGAGCCGATCGGGCCGTTACGCTGCTTACCGATAATGATTTCGGCCGTTCCTTTATCCGGCGAGTCAGGGTTGTACACCTCGTCGCGGTACAGGAAAATGATCACGTCCGCATCCTGCTCGATTGCGCCCGATTCGCGCAGGTCGGACATGATGGGGCGTTTGTTGGGGCGTTGTTCCAGCGAGCGGTTCAGCTGCGACAGCGCGATCACCGGGCAGCCGAGTTCCTTGGCCAGGCCCTTGAGCGAGCGCGAGATCTCGGAAATTTCAGCGGTACGGTTGTCGCCCTGCTTGGAACCCTGCATCAGCTGCAGGTAGTCGACGATGATGAGGCCGAGCTTGCCGCACTGGCGCGCCAGGCGGCGCGCGCGCGCGCGCATCTCGATCGGATTCAAGGCCGGGGTTTCGTCGATGAACAACTGGGCGTCGTTCATCTTCTGGATCGCGTGGGTCAGGCGCGGCCAGTCTTCGTCGTTCAAGCGGCCGGTCCGCAGGCGGTGCTGGTCGAGCTGGCCGACCGAGCCGAGCATACGCATGGCCAGCTGGGCGCCGCCCATCTCCATCGAGAAGATGGCCACCGGCAAACCCGCTTCGATCGCCACGTTCTCACCGATATTGACCGAGAACGCGGTCTTGCCCATCGACGGACGGCCGGCCACGATCACCAGGTCGCCGCCTTGCAGGCCCGAGGTCATGCGGTCGAGGTCGATAAACCCGGTGGGCACGCCGGTAATTTCGGACTGGTTGTCGCGCGAATACAGTTCGTCGATGCGCTCGACCACTTGCGTGAGCAGCGGCTGCACCGCGAGCCAGCCGGCGGCGCCGCGAGCGCCCTGCTCGGCAATGGCGAAAATCTTCGATTCGGCCTCGTCGAGCATCTGCTTGACTTCCTTGCCTTGCGGGCTGAACGCCTGGCCCGAGATTTCGTCGGCCACCGTGATCAGCTGGCGCAGGATCGAGCGATCGCGCACGATCTCGGCATAGCGGCGGATGTTCGCTGCCGATGGCGTGTTTTGCGCCATCGCGTTCAGGTACATCAGGCCGCCGACGTCGTCGGCCTTGCCCAGTTGCGTCAGCGTCTCGAACACGGTGATCACGTCGGCCGGCTTGGACGCGTTGATCATCTTGACGATCTGTTCGAAGATGATGCGATGATCGTAACGGTAGAAATCGTCCGGGTTCATCATGTCGGCGATACGGTCGAACGCGGCGTTATCGCGCAGCAGGCCGCCAATGACGGACTGTTCTGCTTCGATGGAATGCGGCGGGACGCGGAGCGAATCGACTTGCGGATCGGAGGGGGCGTTCATGGCGCGAATTATACCTGCTTAGGCACTGCAACAAAAAAAACGGGGCGAAAAAAAGCCGGGCGAACCCGGCTTTTTTCTTGGATAGTACCAACTCGATGGGCCGCAGCCCATGCAAGTCTTAGGCAGCTTCGCCTACAACAGCAACGGTCACTTCAGCGATCACGTCGGTGTGCAGAGCAACGCTTACCGGGAACTCGCCGGTGGTCTTCAGAGGACCGGTTGGCAGGCGCACAGCCGATTTCTCGACAGCGAAACCAACCTTGGTCAGCGCTTCAGCGATGTCGAAGTTGGTGACCGAGCCAAACAGACGGCCGTCAACACCAGCTTTTTGCGAAACGGTCACGGTCATGCCGTTCAGTTTCTCGCCTTGAGCTTGAGCAGCAGCCAGCTTGGCGGCAGCAGCTTTTTCCAGTTCAGCGCGCTTGACTTCGAATTCCGCAACGGCAGCAGCGGTAGCGCGGCGAGCCATTTTTTGCGGGATCAGGAAGTTACGTGCGTAACCGTCTTTGACTTTAACGACTTCACCCAGGTTGCCCAGGTTAACGACTTTTTCCAACAGAATGATTTGCATAGTTCTTCTCCAGATGCTTGTCTAAACTACGCAATTAAGCGTGGTGCAGATCGGTGTATGGCAGCAGGGCCAGATAACGGGCGCGCTTGATCGCGGTGTCCACTTGACGCTGGTAGTGCGCCTTGGTGCCGGTCAGACGTGCTGGCATGATCTTGCCATTTTCCTGGACGAAGTCTTTCAGGGTGTCTACGTCTTTGTAGTCCACTTGCTCAACGCCAGCGGCGGTGAAGCGGCAGAACTTCTTGCGCTTGAACAGTGGGTTTTGTTGCTTACGCTTTTCTTTCAGCTTGAGCTTGTTTTTGTCGAACTTTTTACCGAATGCCATGTGAGGCTCCTGTATTTAAATTGAGCTGTCTGTGACAGCACTAAAATCAATGATGTGAAACACCAGGCTTTTGCTATTGCGCGTCTTCTTGTTCAGGAACCCGGTGAACTGGTACACCCCGCCCAACGGCGCCATATTGAACTTGCCTGAAATCTCGCCTGCGGCAACCGCAGCAATTTCAAACTCGCTCAACCGGGCGATTCCCGCCTCCATTTGCTGCGACCGATGCTGGAGTACAGCATTGATGATCGGCATGCCTGCCGGGGTGTAACGCAAGGCGTCACGTTCGGCAATGAGGGCAGTGAACTGGAGCTGGTTCAGCTCGGTTCCTTGAAACAATTAGGCTGCGGCAGGAGCTGGAGCAGCTGCTGGGGCTTCGGTGCGATGCGATTTGGCAGCATCTTCACGTTGTACCGACTTCATCATTGGCGAAGGAGCGGTTTCCGCTTTCTTCAGCTTGACGGTCAGGTGACGCAGCACGGCATCATTGAATTTGAATGCGGTTTCCAGCTCGACCAGGGTCTCGTTGTCGCATTCGATGTTCAGGCAGATGTAGTGTGCTTTGGCCAGTTTCTGGATCGAGTAAGCCATCTGACGACGGCCCCAATCTTCAACACGGTGCACGGAGCCACCGCGGGTCGTTACAGTGGTTTTGTAACGTTCGATCATCGCGGGCACTTGCTCGCTCTGGTCCGGGTGGACGATAAATACGATTTCGTAGTGACGCATGAAAACTCCCTTAAGGACTTGTGAATATAGCCCACCCTGGCGTCAAGACAGGTGTGGGAAGAGGTAAGCCCGCGACTATAGCAGCTTTTTCAGCGGAACGCCAGCCTGGTGTTGCCGGTGCTACAGTGCGCTTTTCTTGTCCTGGGAACATGATCATGAAGCATCTGATGGCACTTGCGGCGCTGCCCGCCCTGCTGCTCTCTCCGCCCGCCCTGACTGCTGCACCACACGAACCGGCGCCGATCAAGACCCGCGCCTACAGCACCCCTGCCCTGCTGTTCGCGCTGCGCACCGACACCCAGACCCTGGCGCGCCTCACGCCCGTGCTCGACCCCAGCTTCGATTTCGTGCCCGGCCCGCGCGAAGACGCGCGCCAGGGCAATGGCTACCGCCACCTGGGCGACCTGGCCCTGACCGTCCGCACCGGCAACGGCGCCGAGCGCACTTACACCTCGTTCGAGGCGCGCCGGCCGATCCGCGTACTGCCGGCAGGCCGGGCGCTGGCCGCTGCCGATATCAGCGCCAGCATGGGCGCCGACCTGGGCGCCAGCGTGCCGCTTGCGGTGGAGCGACGCTGGCTCAATGAGCGCGGCACGCTAGTGCTGCGCTTTACGCTGATCAACCGGGGCCGGCAACCGGTGCAGGTGGTGTCCGCCAGCATGCCGATGGTGTTCGAGCAACAAGGCTTCGGCGCCTCGGCCGAGGAACGGCAGGCCAGCAGCAGCACCGTCAAGCCGCGCCCGGGCACGCTGGGATCGGTGGAAGTGGCGCGCGCGAACGGCGAAGCGCCGGCGCTGCGGCTGCAACCGGACGGCCGCACCCCGCTCGATAGCTGGCAAGCCATGCCGAGCGGGCAACTGCAGGGCGAACAGTACGCCAGCTGGGTGACCAGCGGATTTACCCTTAAACCGGGCGCCAAACGTGACATCGGCGTGCGATTCGTGATCCAGCCGCAAGGGGCAGCGCGCTGATTTCTCATAGGGGAGCGCGGCAGAATCCCCTGTGTAACAACTTTTTTCACATTATTTCGCCCAAAGCAAGAAATTCCCTTGCATTGGCGGTCATACTGTACAAAAATACAGACTGTCTATATACACAGCCCATTTTTACTGACCACGCCCATGATCAAGCTCACCGCACGCCAGGAACAAATTCTCAATCTGATCAAGGACGCCATCGAAAACACCGGCTTCCCGCCCACGCGCGCCGAGATCGCCAACGAACTGGGTTTCAAATCGGCCAATGCCGCCGAAGAACACTTACAGGCGCTGGCGCGCAAGGGCGCGATCGAAATCGCGGCCGGAACGTCGCGCGGCATTCGCCTGCTCGGCGTCCATGCCGAACCGGCCGCGTCCAGGGTGCCGCCTTCGCTGATGATGTCGCTGCCGCTGATCGGCCGCGTGGCTGCCGGCTCGCCCATGCTGGCGCAGGAAAACCTCGAGGCGAACTACAGCGTCGATCCCGCCATGTTCTCGGCCAAGCCCGACTACCTGCTCAAGGTGCGCGGCGAATCGATGCGCGACGCCGGCATCATGGATGGCGACCTGCTGGCCGTGAAAAAAATCGACAGCGCCAAGAACGGCCAGATCGTGGTGGCGCGGATCGGCAACGAGGTAACGGTCAAGCGCTATCGCAAGACCGGTTCGCTGGTGGAACTGCTGCCGGAGAACCCGGAGTTCAAGATCATCAAGGTCGATCCGGAGGCGGACGAGTTTGCTCTTGAAGGCCTGGCAGTAGGCCTGATGCGCACCTGGCACTAAAAAAACATGGACCGCCGCAGCGGTCCATATTTTTAACAACCTTCGAGCGCGCAGCTGAAGTCTTCCAGCAAATCGTCCTCATCTTCGATGCCGACCGACACCCGTATCAGCGACTCCGCGATCCCCATCGATGCACGCCGCTCGGCGCCCATTTCAAAGAAGATCGTGTGCGCCACCGGGATGATCAGGGTGCGCGTGTCGCCGAGGTTCGAGGCCGGAATCGCCAGCTTGAGGCGGTTGAGGAAGTCGAAGCAATCGATGCCCTCCTTCAGTTCAAAGCTCAGCAGCGAACCGTGCTTGCGGAACAGCTCGGAGCTGATGCCATGCTGCGGATGCGATGCCAGGCCCGGGTAGTACACCGCCGCCACCCGCTCGTCCGACTCCAGCAATGTGGCCAGCGCCAGAGCGTTGCTGCTGGTGCGTTCCATGCGCAGCGCCAGGGTTTCGGCGCCGACGGCAATGTGGTGCGCCGCCTCGGGCGCCAGGGACGCACCGAAGTCGCGCAGCGCCTTGGCGCGGATTTGCGCCAGGCCCCATTGCAGCGGCTGCGCCTTCTTGTAGTTCTCGTAGATGTTGGGGAACCGGGTCCAGTCGTAGGCGCCGGTATCGGTCAGGCTGCCGCCGAGCGCATTGCCGTGGCCGCCGATCGACTTGGTCAGCGCATTGACCACCAGGCCGGCACCGACCGCTTTCGGCCGGAACAAATACGGCGTGGTCATGGTGTTATCGACCACGTACAGGATGCCGCGCGCCTGGCACAGTGCGCCAATACGCTTGAGGTCGGCCACCTGCGTGCGCGGGTTGGCGATGGTTTCGACAAACACCACGCGGGTGTTGTCGGTAATCGCCGCTTCGACGTTGGCGACGTCGGTGGCGTCGACGAACGATACGCCCACGCCCTGCGCCATGGTGGTTTGCCACAGGCTGTTGGTATTACCGAACAAGAACGACGACGACACCACGTGGTCACCGGTGCGCAGCAGCGCCTGGAACACGGCGCCGATCGCGCCCATGCCGGTGGCGAAGCAGATCGTGCCCACGCCCTGCTCCATCTGGTTCACCTTGTCTTCGAGCGCGGCGATGGTGGGGTTGCCCTGGCGACCGTACCGGAAGCCCGGCTCCTTGCCCTGGAAGACCGACGCCAGCTGGCGCGCATCGGCGTAGCCGAACGCCACCGAGGTGTGGATCGGCTTGTGCAGCGATCCGTGCTTGATGCCCTTCTGGCGGTCGTTGTGCAGGATGGTGGTGGTAAAGCCGTAAGTTTTTTTATCGTTCATTGCTATCCTAAGAGCCGTCATTCCCGCGAAAGCGGGAATCCATAGACCCTATGCATTCAGGCTCGGCATGGATTCCCGCCTGCGCGGGAATGACAAAATTGCAGCAACAGGCGTGGTTTAGGCAGGCGGGGAGTCACCCCGCAGTCATCAGCCCTCGGCGGCGGCCAGGTTCAGGTTCAGCTGCGACCGACCTGCGTCTTCGGGCTTGGCAGCCTTGGTCGGGTTGTTGCGCTCGTTCTCCAGCTTGTCCAGGTATTCGCGGCTGACGTCGCCGGTGATGTAGACGCCGTCGAAGCACGATGCCTCGAAGTTGGTCAGTTCCGGGTTGACGTCGGAAATGGCCTGCTTGAGCGCGTCGATGTCCTGGTACACCAGGGCGTCGGCGGTGATCTCGCGGCACACTTCTTCCACCGTGCGGCCGTGGGCGATCAGCTCGTCGCGGGTCGGCATGTCGATACCGTACACGTTCGGGTAGATCACCGGTGGCGCAGCCGAAGCGAAAATCACTTTCTTGGCGCCGGAGTCGCGCGCCATCTGCACGATCTCGCGGCTGGTGGTGCCGCGCACGATGGAGTCATCGACCAGCAGCACGACCTTGTCCTTGAACTCGTCAGGAATCGCGTTCAGTTTCTGGCGCACGGATTTCTTGCGTGCCGCCTGGCCCGGCATGATGAAGGTACGGCCGATGTAGCGGTTTTTAATGAAACCTTCGCGGTACTCCTTGCCCAGCGCCAGCGCCAGCTGGATTGCAGCCGGACGCGACGAATCGGGAATCGGCATGACGACGTCGATATCGTCGGCCAGGCCTTCGCGCACGATCTTCTTGGCCAGGTACTCGCCCATTTTCAGGCGGGTGCTGTACACCGAGGCGCCGTCGATCACGGAGTCGGGGCGGGCCAGGTACACGAATTCGAACACGCACGGATTGAGCGACGGGTTGTCGGCGCACTGGCGCGTGTGCAGCTGCTTGTCGTTGTCGATGAAGACGGTTTCGCCCGGGGCGATGTCGCGCACGAAGCGGAAGCCCATGCCTTCGAGCGCCACCGATTCGGAGGCGATCAGGTACTCGTTGCCCTGCTCGGTTTCATTGATGCCCAGGCACAGCGGACGGATGCCGTACGGATCGCGGAAGGCCAGCAAGCCGACGCCGGCGATTTGCGCCACGGCGGCATAGCCGCCGCGCACGCGGCGCATCAGCACGGTCACCGCCTGGAAAATGGTTTCGGCATCGATCGAGATATCGACCGTGGCCTTCTGGATTTCGTGCGCCAACACGTTGAGCAACACTTCCGAATCGGAATCGGTGTTGATGTGGCGGCGGTCGTTCTTGAACATCTCTTCCTTGAGCTGTTCCCAGTTGGTCAGGTTGCCGTTGTGGGCCAGCGTGATGCCGAACGGTGCGTTGACATAGAACGGCTGCGCTTCTTCCTCGCTCGACGAACCGGCGGTCGGATAACGGCAGTGGCCGATGCCCGAGTTGCCTTGCAGCGTACGCATATTACGGGTACGGAACACGTCGCGCACCAGGCCATTGGCCTTGTGCATGGCGAACATGCTGCTGTGATTGGTAGCGATACCTGCCGCATCCTGGCCGCGATGCTGCAACAGCAGCAATGCGTCATACAGCAGTTGGTTGACAGGTTGATGGGAGACGACGCCGACGATGCCACACATGTTGATGCTCCTGGACTGGACTTGCAGATTTAAAAACGTTGATTCAATTCACAAATTCAAACTTCAAAAATTCACATGCTGCGCCATGGCAGCGGGAAGGTAGTCCTTGACCACGCGCGCTCCCAGCTCGCAGTACGGGCTGAGCAGCGCATTCTTCCAGAGTTCTTCTTGCGGCAATGCCGTCATTCCACCCAAGATGACGGCGGCCAGCACGATTACAAGGCCACGGCCCAGGCCGAACACGGCGCCGAGCAGGCGGTCGAACAGGCTCAGGCCACCGGCGTCGAGCAAGGCGCCCAGCACCATCGACAGCAAACCCATCAGGATCCGCGCGCCGATGAACAGGGCGATGAACGCCAGGATCAGCCGCAGTACCTCCCCGGGCACGACTGCCGGCAGCATGACCGCCAGTTGCGCCGCGTAGGCGTTGGCCACCACGAACGCCACGATCCAGCCCACCAGCGACAGCACTTCCTTGACCAGTCCGCGCACCATGCTGATCACGACCGACGCGGCCAGCACGAAGATCACCAGGTAGTCGAAGATGGTCACGACAGACAGTGCAGCCAGGTCAGACGGTTTCCAGGCGGCCAGCCAGGCCCATGCTTTGCAGCTTGGCGCGGACTTTTTCCGCCTCTTCCTTGCTGCTGAACGGGCCCACGCGCACGCGCGTGACCTCGCCCGACGGCGCTTTTTGCGTGTACGAACTGATGCCGGCCTGCTTGAGGCGCTCGCGCAGTTCGCTGACCTTGGCCTGGTCGCTTAGCGCGGCCACTTGCAGCACGAATTTCTGGCCCGATTCCGCCGCAGCGGCAGGCTTGGCGGACTTGCCTTCCAGGATGGCCAGCGCACGCGCATCCTGCGCCTGCTTGCTCTCGGCAGCGGGCTTGGCGGCGGCCTTGGCTTCGGCAGCTTTCGCCTCCGCCGCGCGCGACTCGGCCAGCTTGCGCTCCGCTTCGGCGCGGGCGTCGGCCCTGGCTTTGGCTTCTTCGCGGGCTTTTGCCTTGGCTTCCGCTTCTTCGCGGGCCCTGGCCTTGGCGTCCGCGTCTACCCTGGCATCGGTCTTGGCGGCGGCCAGCTTGCGCTCGGCCTCGCGTCGGCGCTCGAGCTCGGCGCGGCGGTCGGCCTCCTGGCGGTTGCGGGCATCGGCCTCGGCCTTGGCGCGCGCTTCGCTGGCAGCCACTGAACGGTCCAGTTCGTCGGAATGCGCCTGCGCCTGCGCCGACAGACCGGTGTCCGGCTTGGCAGCAGCGGCAGCAGCAGGCTTGGCGCCGGGCTTGGTGTCTTCGACGATTTCCTCGCTGCTGTCGAGCGTATCGCTGTCGGGAATGGTTGTAGCGCGGCGCTCGCCGCTGGCGGTGGCCGCTCGCTCTTTCGAGGGGATCTTGATATCGATATCGGACGCCAGCGGCTTGGGCTCGGAATCGAGCACCATCGGCAAACCGACGGCCACGGCCAGCGCCAGGGCGATGGCGCCCACCAGGCGGCGGCGCGCGCGTTTTTTTTCGGGCAAGACCGGATCGTCCGCTTCGCGGTCGCGCGAGCGGCGGCGCGGACCGTCGGTGGACGAAGCGCGCTTGGACCGGGCACGCTCGAGCGCGGCCTGGTCATCGGCACTGGTGTAATAGCCGCTGTCCTGGGCGGATTCTTGCTTGTTTTTGCCGAATTTCGAGAACAAGCCCATGCGTGATTTCAGTCCTGTGTGTTCAATGGAATGAGGATTTTCGCGCTGCCATGACGCCGGCCACGGTGAGGAAAGATCCAAAGACCACAATTCTATCATTCTCCCCGGCCCGGCTGACCGCATTTGCGTACGCTGCCGCCGGATCGTCGAAGATATTGATGGTCCGTTCGGCCTTGTCTTCCTGCACCAGCTGCACCTTCGCTGCCAGTTCCGACGCCGTGGCCGAGCGCGGCGATGGCAGGGTGGCCAGGCACCAGTGATCGACATGCTCGGACATGGCGGCGATCACGCCGTCGATATCCTTGTCCTGCATGGAGCCGAATACGGCAAACGTGTACGGGTGAAAGCCCATGTTGCCGAGGTTCTGGTTCAGCGCCGAGGCCGCGTGCGGATTATGGGCGACGTCGAGGATCACGGTCGGCCGGCCCGGCAGCACCTGGAAGCGGCCCGGCAGTTCCACCGTCACCAGGCCGGTGCGCACTTCCTGCGCGCCCACCGGCAATTCGATGCGCAGCGCTTCGAGTGCGGCCAGCGCCGCGCAGGCGTTGAGGATCTGGTTGGCGCCGCGCAGGCTCGGATACGCCAGCGAATTGCGGCGCTGCGCGCGGCCGCCGTAGTTCCACTGCTGCTTGTCGCCCGAATAATTGAAGTCGCGGCCCATCAGCCACAGGTCGGCGCCGATCGCCTCGGCATGGTCGATCAGGGTTTGCGGCGGCACCGGGTCGGAACAGATCGCTACCTTGCCAGCGCGGAAGATGCCCGCCTTTTCGAAGCCGATGGCTTCGCGCGTGTCGCCCAGGTAATCGGTGTGGTCGATATCGACGCTGGTGACGATCGACACGTCGGCGTCGACGATGTTGACCGCGTCCAGGCGCCCGCCGAGCCCCACTTCCAGGATCACCACGTCCATGCCGGCGCCGGCCAGCAGGCGCATGATGGCCAGGGTGGTGAACTCGAAGTACGTGAGCGTGGTGTCGCCGCGTGCGGCCTCGACCGCGTTGAACGCTTCGACCAGTTGCGCGTCGGTGGCCAGTTCGCCATTGACGCGGGCGCGCTCGTTGAAGTCGAGGAAGTGCGGCTTGATGTACAGCCCCACCTTGTAGCCGGCGCGCAGCAGGATCGATTCGAGCATGGCGCAGGTGGAGCCCTTGCCATTGGTTCCGGCCACCATGATCACCGGGCAGGTAAATGCCAGTTGCAGGCGCTGCTTGACCGCAAGCACGCGGTCGAGACCCATGTTGATGACGGTTTCGGCATGGCGCGATTCGAGCAGCGCAAGCCAGGCGGGCAAGGTGGTGGGGAGATTGGACATGTGGGGCTCTGAAATAAGAAACGGCGCGCAGGATCATATCCGATTGCGCGCCGCGTGGTGGGAACCTCGCAAACCTACTGCGCGGTACCTTTAGGCTATTACTTCTAAGGGTTGATTTTGCAGCAGTGCCAGCAAGCGGGCGATTTCTTCGCGCATCTTGCGGCGGTCGACGATCATGTCGATGGCGCCCTTGGTGACCAGGAACTCGGAGCGCTGGAAGCCTTCCGGCAGTTTCTCGCGCACGGTGTTCTCGATCACGCGCGGGCCGGCAAAGCCGATCAGCGCTTTCGGCTCGGCCATCACCACGTCGCCCATGAAGGCGAACGAGGCGGACACGCCGCCCATGGTCGGGTCGGTCAGCACGCTGATGAATGGCAGTTTTTTCTCGGACAGCTTGGTCAGCATCGAGGTGGTCTTGGCCATTTGCATCAGCGACAGCAGGCCTTCCTGCATGCGGGCGCCGCCAGTGGCGGTGATGCAGATGAACGGCACTTTCTGTTCCAGCGCCGCTTGCGCGCCGCGCACGAAGCGCTCGCCCACCACGGAACCCATCGAGCCGCCCATGAAGTCGAACTCGAAGCACGCCACGACAACCGGCATGCTGAGGATGGCGCCGCCCATGACGATCATGGCGTCGGTTTCGCCGGTGGCTTCCATGGCCTGCTTGAGGCGGTCAGGATATTTTTTGCTGTCCTTGAACTTCAGGGTATCGACCGGCAGCGTGTCCATGCCGATCTCGTAACGGCCACCGGCGTCGAGCAGGCTGTCGAGCCGCTCGCGGGCGCGGATGCGCATGTGGTGATCGCACTTGGGGCAAACGTGCAGGTTCGACTCCAGGTCGGTGCGGTACAAAACCGATTCGCACGACGGGCATTTGACCCACAGCCCTTCGGGCATGGTTTTGCGCGCGGCAACGTCGGTGCGCTGGATACGCGGGGGCAGCAGTTTCTCTAACCAACTCATAATTTCTCCTTGCAGCTTACTCGTGGCCGAAGTGTAGCCGTTTCTGGCGACCCTGTCGAACATTGCAATACATTAATTTTAGACTTTCGTCATGGAAACCAGGCTGCTTTAGAGGGAGGTTTCTATATGTCGGCAGGCTTTTTTTCAAGCTCCAGTGCTTGTTCCAGGCGCCGTCTTTCTTGCAAGGTTGGTTCGTTGATGTCGAGGGTATAGCCTGAACCCGCGATGTAGACCAGAACGTATCAGGCGTCCAATGCGCTGCGGATCCCAGCCACGAAGGTCTGCACCGCTGCCACGGCACCCTCGGCGCCATGCTGCTCGATTTCCTGGATGATGCGGCTGCCGATCACCACGGCGTCGGCCACGTCAGCCACGGCGCGGGCGGTGGCGCCGTCGCGGATGCCGAAGCCCACGCCGATCGGCAGCGAGACGTGTTCGCGGATCGCGGCCAGGCGCTGCGCCACTTCCACGGTGTCGATATTGCCGGCGCCGGTGACGCCCTTGAGCGAGACGTAATAGCTGAAGCCGCCGCCAACGCGGGCCACCTGCTTGATGCGCTCCTCGGTCGAGGTCGGCGCCAGCAGGAAGATCAGGTCGAGTTCGGCCGCGCGCATGGCGGCAGCGAAGTCTTCGCACTCTTCCGGCGGATAATCGACCACGATGGCGCCATCGGCGCCCACCGCCTGCGATTGCGCGATGAAGGCATCGGGGCCGATGCGTTCGATCGGGTTGGCGTAGCCCATCAGCACCACCGGCGTGGTCTGGTTGGTCTGGCGGAACTCGGCCACGTAATTAAAGACGTCGCGGATGCCGACGCCGTGCGCCAGCGCGCGCTCGCAGGCGCGCTGGATGACCGGGCCTTCGGCCATCGGATCGGAGAACGGGACGCCCAGTTCGATGATGTCGGCGCCGCCGGCCACAAGCGCGTGCATCAGCGGCACCGTGAGCGCGGGACCGGGGTCGCCAGCGGTAATAAAGGTGACCAGGGCGGTCTTGTTTTGTTCTTTCAAGGCGGCAAAAGTTGCGGCGATACGGGACATGGTGTGCTTTCTACGAGAATGAGTGGGAAACGATCTAAGCCAGAAAAATCAGCTGAAATTGAGCCCCATCCGCTCCGCCACCGTATGCATGTCCTTGTCGCCCCGGCCCGACAGGTTGGCCAGGATGATCTTGTCCTTGGGCAGCGTAGCGGCCAGCTTCACCGCATAAGCCAGCGCATGTGACGATTCGAGTGCCGGAATGATGCCCTCGATATGGCAGCAATCGTGGAATGCCTGCAAGGCTTCATCGTCGGTGATCGAGACGTACTCGGCGCGGCCGATATCTTTTAAATAGGCATGCTCGGGCCCCACGCCAGGGTAGTCGAGGCCGGCGGAGACCGAGTGGGTCTCGATGATCTGGCCGTTTTCGTCCTGCAGCAGATAGGTGCGATTGCCGTGCAACACGCCCGGATAGCCCTTGGTCAGCGAGGCCGCGTGCTTGTTGCCATCGAGGCCCTCGCCTGCTGCCTCCACGCCCACCAGGCGCACCTGTTTCTGGTCGATATACGGGTAGAAAATGCCCATGGCGTTCGAACCGCCGCCGATGCAGGCGGTCACCACGTCCGGCTGGCGGCCTGTCATTTCCGGCATCTGCACCAGGCATTCCTCGCCGATCACCGACTGGAAGTCGCGCACCAGCATCGGGTACGGGTGCGGGCCGGCCACGGTGCCGATGATATAAAACGTGTTCTCAATGTTGGTGACCCAGTCGCGCATCGCTTCGTTGAGCGCGTCCTTGAGGGTTTTCGAGCCGGACTCCACCGGCACCACGGTCGCACCGAGCAGCTTCATGCGGTAGACGTTTTGCGCCTGGCGCTTGACGTCTTCGCTGCCCATGTACACCACGCATTCGAGGCCGAAGCGGGCGCAAATGGTGGCGGTGGCCACACCATGCTGGCCGGCGCCGGTCTCGGCAATGATGCGCTGCTTGCCCATGCGGCGCGCCAGCAGCGCCTGGCCGATCACGTTGTTGATCTTGTGGGCGCCGGTGTGATTGAGGTCTTCGCGCTTGAAATAGATTTGCGCGCCGCCGGCAATCTCGGACCAGCGCTTGGCGTGGTAGATCGGCGAGGGACGGCCGACAAAGTGCTTGAGTTCGTAACGGAATTCTTCGAGGAATTCCTGGTCGTGGCTGTAGCGCTCGTAGGCAGCGTTCAGCTCGGCCAAGGCATACGTGAGCGTTTCGGCAACAAAAGAGCCGCCGTAGGGGCCGAAGTGGCCGGTGGCGTTGGGGAAATCGTAATCGGTGGCGTGGAACAGGGGCGCGGCGGCGCCAATATCAGGCAAGGCTTTCATGGTGGTGTTCTTTCAGGGTTGCTCTGTCGAGCTGGTCATCTCCTGCCCGCACCGCCGCGATAAAATCGGCAATCTTGCGGGCGTCCTTGATCCCCTTCGCTGCTTCGACACCGCTGCTGATGTCGACCGCGTAGGGGCGTACGCTCACCACCGCATCAGTGGCGTTGTGTACGCTCAAGCCACCACTCAAAACGACCCGAGGCGCGAGCTCTTTTGGAACGAGAGACCAATCAAAACCCTTTCCTGCGCCACCATAAGCATCCACATATGTATCCAGCAACAGGCTGGTGAACAAGGGACTGGCGGCACGGCATAGCTGCTCGTATTCTAGCAAATCGGCGGGCGCGGTGTCAGGTTTCACCCGGAACACGCGCAGGAACTGTCGCCCGCACGCTGCGGCGATCGCCGCCGACTCGGCGATGCTCTCGTCGCCATGCAGCTGCACCAGCGATACCGGCGCCACCTTGACCACGGCCGCGACCTGCTCCGGCGTGGCGTTGACGAACAGGCCGGTGCAGGTGACGAACGGCGGCACGGCCGCGATCAACGCGGCGGCCTGCTCGGGCGTAACGTAGCGTGGGCTGTTCGGATAGAACACGAAACCGATGGCGTCGGCGCCCAGCGCCACTGCCGCCTGCACGTCTTCCACGCGGGTCAGCCCGCAAATTTTAATTCGGGTGCGTTGCATGAGCGTTTCCTTTAGAACCAGGGCAGCGGCGCGGTGGTCTCGAGCGGCAGCTCCCACTTGGGGTCGTAGTCGATCTTGGCCAGGTACAGGCCGTCGGGCATGAAGGTGGGCGCGGCGGCGTGGCGGTCTTTTGATTCGAGCAACTCGCCCAGCCACTCGGGCCGCTGGCGGCCTGTACCGATGTACACGAGCGAACCGACCAGGTTGCGCACCATGTGGTGCAGGAAGGCGTTGGCGGTAATGGTAAACACCACCAGCTCACCGTGACGCTGGATGCGGATGTCGTGCATCAGCTTGACGGGAGACTTGGCCTGGCACTGGGCCGCGCGGAATGCCGTGAAGTCGTGCCAGCCCAAGAGTGGCGGCACGGCCTGCTGCATCAGTTCCACGTCGAGCGGACGGAAATAAAAGCCGGCGCGCCCTTCGAGCAATGGCGAGCGGGTGGGATTGTTGTACAACACGTAATGATAAGTACGGGCGCGCGCGCTGAAGCGGGCGTGGAAGAAATCATTGACGCCGGGGTCGCCCGGCAGTTCCTTGGCCCAGCGCACCGCGATCGACGGCGGCAGGAAGGCATTCACGCCGCGCAGCCAGGCATTGGGCTCGCGCGACAGGTCGGTATCGAAGTGCACCACCTGTTCCAGCGCATGGACGCCGGTATCGGTGCGGCCGGCGCAGGTAGTAGCGAGCGGCACCCTGGCGAATTTCTCCAGGGCCCGTTCGAGCTGGTCCTGCACCGTGTGGCCGCTTTCCTGTTTCTGGTAGCCGTGCCAGGCGGTGCCGTCGTACTGCAGGCCGATTGCGATCCGTTTCAATTGCTGCCCAATCTGAATTTACGAATCGGCCATTATATCGCTTGCACCGCTGCGGCTGGAGCGCCTGATAAAACCTCCAGCGCAAGGCGCAGCGACATCAGGCGCGCTTAGATCAACTGCTCTTTCATCGCAGTAGCTTTGGCCACCTGCTCGTCGCTGCCGCCGCGCAGCACTTCGTCGAGCAATTCGCGTGCGCCTTCCTTGTCGCCGATTTCCTGGTAGGCGACGGCGAGGTCGAGCTTGGTATCCATTTCCATGTGCAACGCCGACATTGGCTCGGCACGGCCAGTCTCGGCAGGGCCAGTCTCGGCATGGCCAGTCTCGGCGCTGGCGGCCGGTTCCGCCGGTTCGGGCTGGCTGTTCAAGTCGAAATCGATGCCGGAAAGGTCAAACTCGGGCGCAGCGTCCTTGTCAGCCACCGCTGGCGCCGGGGCCAAAGCCGGCGCCGGCTCTGCTGGCGGCACTGCCAGGGCTGGTACGTCTGGAATGGTGAAGTCGGCAGCGTCGAAGTCGAGCGGTACGCGGGTAGCATCGGCGTCTGCTGCCGGAGCCGCTTTGTCCAACGCGGCCGGCTGGGCCGGTTCGGCTGGCAGGTCGAGGCTGAAGTCCATGCTCGGGTCGTACGCTGGCTCCTCGGCCGGCGCCGGTGCAGGCTTGTCGAGCGACAGGTTGAAATTGTCGTCCTGCAGGAAGGGCGCGGTCTCGGCCGGCACCTTGCCGAATGGATCCTGCGCATACGGGTCGGGCGCAGCAAAGTCCAGGCCACCCAGGCCGAAATCGGCAGCGTTCGCTTGTGCAGCCACCGAAGCCGGCGAGACGGCGGCATCCGCCGCCTGCGGCAAGGCAGTTTCCAGGTCGTCATTGAGACCGGGGTCGTAGGCGGCCGGCGCGGTATCGTAAGCATCAGCACCGCCCGCTGCGGCGCCGAACGCGGTCGCCTCGGCTGGCGCATCGCCATCGCTATCGTCGTGGTCGTAGGCGGCATAGGCCGCAGCGGCCGTGGCAGCAGCCACCACGCCGGCAGTGGCTGCCAGCGGCGCGGCGCCGAAGCTGTCGGCGCTATCGGCATCCGGGCTGGCGTACAGCGGGTTGCCTGGTTCGAGTTCGCGGCCCATGCGCGCGGCTTGCGCCCATTCGTCGCCCTGCCCGCGCGTGAGCGAATACAGTTCCGATGCCTGGCTCTCGAAGGTGCGGGCATCGTGGCGGTTGGCGTAGATTTCCAGCAGCTTCAGGCGCACGGCATGGCGCTCGGGATGGTTGCGCAGCGCTTCCTTGAGGATTTCCTCGGCTTGCGCATCGCGACCATAGGCGATGTACACATCGGCTTCGGCCACCGGATCGACTTCGTTGTTGTCGAGCTGGCTGGCCGACGGCGCGAAGTGGGTGTCGAAGCCGCTGTTGTCGGCGCCGACCACCGGTTCCACCGCCGCAGCACCTGTCGCCACACCGGCTGCCACACCACCTGCAACAGCAGCGGCTGGCGCGGCCGGCGCCGGATCCCAGGCCGGGGCAGCATCGAGGCCATCGGGGCCGGATTCGTCGCGCGGCACCACGAACTTGCGGCGGCGACGCGCGGCAATGGCAGCCAGCGCCGCCACCACGGCCACCAGCAAACCGGCCACCAGCAGGCCCACGATTTGGGAATTGGCCATCAGCTTGTCGAACAGGCCCGGTTCTTCGAGCTTGCGCGGCGGAATCACCGGCGCCATCCGGGTTGGCGCCGGCGCGGACGCGGCCGGCTCAGCGGCGGTTGGCGCAGCCGGCGCGACCGGGGCCGTGGCGGCCGACTTGCTCTTGACCTCCATCAGCTTCTCGAGGTCGTTGACGTTCTTTTCCAGTTCCTGCACCCGCGACGAAGCGTCCTCGACCTGCTTCTGTTTGGCGATCTTGTCTTCGACGGCGGCGCCGGTCTTGCCGGCACCCGGCTTGTCGGCCGTGGCCTTGGACAGGGTGAGCTTGTCGCGCGCGGCGTTCACGGCGTTCGGCTTTTCCTCGACCTTGGCGGTAATCTTGCCCGACGAGCTCTGGCCAGTGCCGGCATCCTTGGACGGGGTGCTGTTGGCGACCTGGCCAGCCAGGCGGGCGCGGTAGGCGTTGAAGTCGCGCGCATGCGCCACCACCACGCTGCGGGCGCTGGACTCGCCCTCGCCGTCGGCGGCACGGATGGCGCCGGCATCAGGCACGGCCAGGATCTGGCCGGACTTCAGGCGGTTCATATTGTTGCCCATGAACGCTTCCGGGTTGGCGCGGTACAGCGCCACCAGCATCACGTCGAGCGAGACATCGACCGGTTTGACCTGGCTGGCGATGGCGCTCAACGTGTCGCCGCGCTTGACGGTGATTTCCTCGACGGTGGCCTTGGCCGCCGGTTTGGCGGCTGGTTTGGCGTCAGCGGCGGCAGGCGCCCTTGCTGCCACCGGCGCGGTGGCGGGCGCCGTGGTGGTAGTGGGTGTGCGGGCCGGTCCCAGGTCAACCGGCGCGGCCACCTGCGGCGACTGTGCGCCGCGCATTTCGGGCGGATCGAGCAGGAACGTGTATTCACGCACCATGCGCCCGCCATTCCAGTTCAGTTCCAGCAGCAGGTCGACAAACGGTTCGTTGAGCGGCTGGCTGGACGACACGCGCACCACCTGGCGGCCGTTGCGCTGTTCGACCTCGAAACGCAGCGCAGAGAGCGCCGGGTTGAAATCGATGTTGGCGGTGCGGAAGGCATCGGCTGGCGCCAGCCGCACCGACAGGCCGCTGGCCTCTTCGGCGGTGACGGCGCTCAGTTCGATTTCGGCGCGCAGCGGCTGGCCCAGTGCCGACAGCACGGTAAGTTTGCCCAGTCCAGCAGCGTTAGCCGATATCAACACCGCGCTGGCAACAGCGCCGACAAGGGTTTTCAACGCGAATGAGACGATGCTGGAGCGATTGTTTACGGACATAGTGGCGGGCGACAATTGGTTGTTAGAGGGAAAATGTTACTTTCCCAGATATATCAACATAACATCATGGTCCCACCGAGGCAAGTCTCGCACGCCGATACGCCCCCTCCAGCGCCATCGCAGGCGGTAAAAACGTCACTTGCCAGGAGAGGCCGTTATACAACTTCCCACGCCAGCCCCGGCGCCGGGCCCAGTTGATACGAACATGCCAGCGTCGCGCCGCCTGGCAACTGCGGCTTTCCCGGCAGGTGCAGCGGCAGGTTCAGGCTGCTTTCATAATCGAGCAGGGCAATGCCGTCGTACACGCGGATACGCGTGAGCAGCCTTGGCCCCTCACCGAGCACCTCGGGCAGACGGATGGTGGCCGCCGGCAGCGACGGCCCGTGCAGCGTTTGCCAGTCCATGATCGCGGCGGCATCAATCTCGAAGATGCGGCCCCAGTCGGTGCACGGCGCGCCGCCTCTGCGCCCGACCGTCCCCAGATGCACGGCGATGGCGCTTGGCACCAGCGTGGCCTGCGGCGCCTGGCTCAACAGATTACGCATGATGGACACCTGCGGTTCCTTGCCCAGCGCCGTGTTCATGGTTTCGCTGACGATGACGTCAACCTGCATCTCGGGCGCAATCCGCCAGGCGGCCGCGTCGGCGCAGACAACCCCGGCAACGTGGGCGCCATAGCCCAGCTCCTCGATCAGCGCGCGCGCATCGTCGAGCGCGTCCTGGTGCACTTCCAGCAGCGTGAAGCGCCCTTGCTGCGGCGAGAAGACGGCCATCAGCGGCAGGGCCAGCAAGGCGAACGGGCCGCAGCCGGCATACAGCACCGACACCGGGCGACCAGGCACGGCGGCATGGCGGATCGCTTGCGCCAGCCCCTGGATACAGGCAGCGGTGCGCAACGGTTCGCGCGCACACAGGGCCGCTCACTAGCGCCGGATGTCTTCATTTTCCATGTCTCGCTCTACGGCCCCACCCTGCTGACGCAATTACTGGCGTCGCTACCGCAGGCCACAGTCATGTCCGAGCCATCGATCATCGACTCGCTGTTGCGTATGCACCACGACCACGGCGGTAGCGACACGGTGACGCTGCTGCGCCAGGCGATGCTGGCCATGGGCCAGCGCCGCAACGGTGCGGAAGATACCTCCGTGATCAAATTCGATTGCTGGCATATCCACAGCCTGCGCCTGCTGCGCCAGGCGTTCCCCGCCCCCCCCTGCCTGTTCCTGTACCGCCAGCCACACGCGGTGCTCGCTTCGCACCAGCGCCGGTGCGGACCGCAAATGGTACCGGGCCTGATCCATCTTGCGCTGCTGCCCTTGCCCGACCTGCCTGTGGCGGCGGCAGACCTCGACGCTTTTACGGCACAGGTGCTCGACAGCCTTTTCACAGCAGCGCGCAGGCATGCTGGCCGGAGAGCTCACGCTGATCAATTATGAACAGCTGCCGGCGCTGTCAAGCTGTACCTGAACGTGGCGCCGCTGGGCACGGTAGCGGGTGTGCTCACGCAATCGAGCTACGAACCGACCGCACCCTCCGCATCTGAAAAATTCGGGGTCAGTGCCGACATTCAGACACGACCTCAGCTGCTATCAGTTGAGCTCGTGTCCAAATGTCGGCACTGACCCCGAAGTGGGGTTTAAAAAAATTATGCGTCGAGCACGATGCGCAGCATGCGGCGCAACGGTTCGGCGGCGCCCCACAGCAGCTGGTCGCCCACCGTGAAGGCCGACAGGTAGTCCGGGCCCATGCTCATCTTGCGCAGGCGGCCCACCGGAATCGTCAGGCTGCCGGTCACCGCAGCCGGCGACAGGTCCTTGACCGACGCTTCACGCGTGTTCGGCACGACCTTGGCCCACTGGTTGGCGGACGCGATGATGTCGGTGATCTCGTCGAGCGGCACATCATTTTTCAGCTTGATGGTCAGCGCCTGCGAGTGGCAACGCATGGCGCCGATGCGCACGCACAGGCCATCGACCGGGATCGGAGTGGAACCGAAGTCAGCGCCCAGGCCCAGGATCTTGTTGGTCTCGGCGCCGGCTTTCCACTCTTCCTTCGATTGGCCGTTGCCCAGGTCCTTGTCGATCCACGGGATCAGGTTGCCGGCCAGCGGCGCGCCGAACTGCTTGATCTCGTCAGCCGACAGGCCGTGCTGGGTGGCCAGCACCTGGCGGTCGATTTCCAGGATGGCCGAGGCCGGATCGTCGAGCAGCGGTTTGACTGCGCCGTTGATGGTGCCGAACTGGGTGAGCAGTTCGCGCATGTGCTGGGCGCCGCCGCCCGATGCTGCCTGGTACGTCATCGACGTCATCCAGTCCACCAGGCCGTGCTGGAACAGGCCGCCGAGGCCGATCAGCATGCACGACACCGTGCAATTGCCGCCGATGTAGTTTTTTACGCCCTTGCCCAGCGCGTCCTTGATCACGTGCATATTGACCGGATCGAGCACGATCACCGCATCTTTTTCCATGCGCAGGGTCGATGCCGCATCGATCCAGTAACCGTTCCAGCCGGCTGCGCGCAACTTGGGGAACACGTCGCTGGTGTAGTCGCCGCCCTGGCACGAAATGATGATCTCGCACTTTTTCAGTTCGTCGATATCGGTGGCGCTTTTGAGCTTGGTTTCATTCTTTGCCATCGCCGGAGCATTGCCGCCCGGGTTCGACGTCGTGAAAAATACCGGCTCGATATGGGCGAAATCGCCCTCTTCCTGCATGCGCTGCATCAGGACCGAACCCACCATACCGCGCCAACCTACGAGACCTACGAGTTTCATTTGCTCTTCCTTGTCTATTTAATTTTTATGCCAACGCTTTGACGACCGCATTGCCCATCTCTTCCGTGCCCACTTTCGTGGTGCCCGGCTCGAAGATGTCGGCGGTGCGCAACCCCTGGGCCAGCACCGACTTCACCGCTGTTTCGATGCGGTCGGCCTGTTCGTTCTTGTTGAACGTGTAGCGCAGCATCATCGCCGCCGACAAAATCGTGGCCAGCGGATTGGCGATGCCCTTGCCGGCGATGTCCGGCGCCGAACCGTGCGACGGTTCGTACAGGCCCTTGTTGCTGGCGTCGAGCGAAGCCGATGGCAGCATGCCGATCGAACCGGTCAGCATAGCCGCGCAGTCGCTCAGGATGTCGCCGAACATATTGCCGGTGACGATGACGTCGAATTTCTTCGGCGCGCGCACCAGTTGCATGGCGGCGTTATCGACGTACATGTGGTCGAGCGCGACGTCCGGGTATTCTTTATGGACGTCGGTGACGATGTCTTTCCAGAACTGGAACGTCTCCAGCACATTGGCCTTGTCCACGCTGGTCAGGCGCTTGCCGCGCTTTTGCGCGGCCTGGAATGCCACGTGGGCGATGCGGCGGATTTCGCCTTCGGCGTAGCGCATGGTGTCGTAACCTTCGCGCTGGCCCTTGAACGGGCCGTCCGGGCACTCGCGCACGCCGCGCGGCTGGCCGAAATAAATGTCGCCGGTCAGTTCGCGCACGATCAGGATGTCCAGGCCCGACACTACTTCAGGCTTCAACGTGGACGCGCCGGCCAGTTCCGGGTACAGGATGGCCGGACGCAGGTTGCCGAACAGGCCCAGCTGCTTGCGCAGGCCCAGAATGGCTTGCTCGGGGCGCAGTGCGCGCTCGAGCGTGTCGTACTGGTAGTCGCCGACGGCGCCGAACAGCACGGCGTCGGCAGCCTTGGCCAGCGCCAGCGTGCCATCGGGCAGCGGGTGGCCGTGGGCCGCGTAGCCGGCGCCGCCGACCGGCGCGGTTTCGAGCTCGAACGATTCGCCGAGCACGTTGAGGACTTTGACGGCCTGGGCGGTGATTTCCGGGCCGATGCCGTCGCCCGGGAGGATTGCGATTTTCATGATCTGATCTTGATTAAATGACGTTGGCCAACCAGGGTTGGGTTGCCAGATGGCGCTCTTCGAAGCCGCGGATAACGCCGGCGTGACGCAGGGTCAGGCCGATATCGTCGAGCCCGTTCATCAGGCAGTACTTGCGGAAGGCGTCGATCTCGAAGGGATAGGAGACGCTGCCGTTGCTGGTGGAAATGCGTTGCTGTTCAAGGTCCACCACCAGGCGGTAACCGGGGAAGGCCTTGACTTCATTGAACAGATGATCGATCTGCGCTTCGGGTAAGACGATCGGCAGCAAGCCGCTCTTGTAGCAATTATTAAAAAAGATGTCAGCGAACGACGACGCGATGATCGCGCGGAAGCCGTACTGGTCGAGCGCCCATGGCGCGTGCTCGCGCGACGAGCCGCAGCCGAAGTTTTTGCGGGTCAGCAAAATCGACGCGCCCTGGTACCGCGCCTCGTTCAACACGAAGTCGGGGTTGAGCGGGCGGTTGCTGTTGTCCATGCCCGGCTCGCCGTGGTCGAGGTAGCGCCATTCGTCGAACAGGTTGGGGCCGAAGCCGGTGCGGTGGATCGACTTCAAAAACTGCTTGGGAATGATGGCGTCGGTATCGACGTTGGCGCGGTCCAGCGGCGCGACCAGGCCCTCATAAATGGTAAATTTTTCCATGATCTCGTTCGGTAATATGCGGCTGATTGGCTTATTTTTTGGTCGAAGCGCCTTCAAGCGACTCGCCAACCTTTTTGACGTCCTTGCCGAAACCGTTGACAGTGTTGCAGCCGGTCAGGACCAGAGCCATGGCAATGGCGGACAGCGCGAATAATTTTTTCATGTTGGGCTCCAGACAGGTCAGCGCAGACCGCGCACATCAACGAAATGGCCGGCAACCCCGGCCGCAGCGGCCATCGCCGGCGACACCAGGTGGGTACGCCCACCCTGGCCCTGGCGGCCTTCGAAGTTGCGGTTCGAGGTGGAAGCGCAGCGCTCGCCCGGTTCCAGGCGGTCGGCGTTCATTGCCAGGCACATCGAGCAGCCCGGTTCGCGCCATTCGAAACCGGCATCCTTGAAGATGCGGTCCAAGCCTTCGCGCTCGGCTTGCTCTTTCACCAGTCCGGAACCCGGCACGACCATCGCCAGCTTGACGTTGGACGCGCGCTGCTTGCCCCGCACCACGCTGGCGGCGGCACGCAAGTCTTCGATGCGCGAGTTGGTGCACGAGCCGATGAATACCTTGTCGATGCGGATGTCCTCGATGGCCGTGTTGGGCTCGAGGTTCATGTACACCAGCGCTTTTTCCATGGCGTCGCGCTTGACGCTGTCTTTTTCCTGGTCGGGATCGGGCACCCGGCCGTCGATCGCCACCACCATCTCGGGCGAAGTGCCCCAGGTGACCTGCGGCTTGATCTGGGCGGCGTCCAACGTGACCACCAGGTCGAATTTCGCGCCCGGGTCCGAGTGCAAGGTGCGCCAGTAGGCCACAGCCAGGTCCCAGTGCGGACCGGCCGGCGAGAACGGCCGGCCCTTGACGTAGTCGATGGTGGTATCGTCCACGCCGATGATGCCGGCGCGCGCGCCCGCTTCGATCGCCATGTTACAGACCGTCATGCGCCCTTCCATCGACAGCGCACGGATGGTGGAGCCGCCGAACTCGATACAGTAGCCGGTGCCGCCGGCCGTGCCGATCTTGCCGATAATCGCCAGCACGATGTCCTTGGCGGTGACGCCGGCCGGCAGCGCGCCGTCCACCTGCACCAGCATCGCTTTCGATTTCTTTTGCAGCAGCGTTTGCGTGGCCAGCACGTGCTCGACTTCGGACGTGCCGATGCCGTGCGCCAGCGCACCGAACGCGCCGTGGGTGGACGTGTGCGAGTCGCCGCAGACGACCGTCATGCCCGGCAGGGTGGCGCCCTGCTCCGGTCCGATCACGTGGACGATGCCCTGGCGCTTGTCGTTCATGTTGAAGTACGTGAGGCCGTAGGCCTTGGCGTTCTTGTCCAGCGTCTCCACTTGCAGGCGCGAGACCGGATCGGCAATGCCGTCCACGCGCGCGGTGGTCGGCACGTTGTGGTCGGCTACGGCCAGGTTGGCCGACACGCGCCACGGTGCGCGGCCGGCTTCGCGCAGGCCGTCGAAGGCTTGCGGGCTGGTCACTTCGTGCACGAGGTGGCGGTCGATGTAGAGGATCGTGGTGCCGTCTTCTTCGGCCTTGACCACGTGCGAGTCCCAGAGTTTGTCGTAAAGCGTCTTCATCATGATGTGTGCTGCTACAGCCTGTGTGAGTGATGCTGTTTGATTATGCCATAGTGTGCAAATGGAAAGCAGCCGCCGGAGGCTGGCCTCGTGAGCCCGCGCGGTTCCGCATTTTCCCTGCCTTGGCTATGGCGCCCAAAAAATTCTGTAAAAAAAAGCCTGCGTGGACGCAGGCTTTTGATGTTGCTGGCTTGGTCTACCGACTCAAGCCGCCATGCGTACACTACCTCGACAACCATCCATTAGGAACGATAGGCCTACCACCAGTACCAGTTCGCCTTCGGCCGAACGCGCGGTACCGGTAATGCCCTCGACGGTAATCGCGGTCATCGGCTTGATTACCAGGTCGGCAGTGCCATCGACCGCTTCCACGGCCAGGATGTATGGCTGTGGTGCGGCGACAACAATACCGACCTTCTCGCGGCAGCTTTCGTAGCCGAGCGAGTCGGCCAGCGAGCGCACCGGCAGTGGCCGGCCCTGGTCCTTGAGGACCGGGGCGCCGCCCACTTCCATGAACACTTCCGGCAATTCCACCACGCGCTGCACCACCGCCATCGGCAGCGCCAGCGCTGCACCGGAGGTGGACACCAGCATGGTCGGCACGATCGACAACTCGATCGGCAGGCGGATCGAGAACTTGGTGCCCTTGCCCAGGCCGGACTCGATATTGATCGCGCCACGGTTTTTCTCGACCGCGGTTTTCACCACGTCCATGCCCACGCCACGGCCCGACACGCTCGACGCCACTTCCTTGGTCGAGAAGCCCGGCAGGAACACGAGCTGGTAGCACTCCTCGGTGGTCAGGTTGGCCGATTCGCTGATCAGCCCCTTTTGCTGCGCCTTGGCGCGCAGCATCACCGGGTCCATGCCCTTGCCGTCGTCCTGCAGCACGATCATCACGCTGTTGGCTTCCTGCCACGCCTTGAGCGAAATATACGACTTGGCGGGCTTGCCGGCCGCCAGCCGATCGGCCGGCGACTCCACGCCGTGGTCTAGCGAATTGCGCAACATGTGCACCAGCGGATCATACAGGCTGTCCACGACCACGCGATCGACTTCGGTCTCCGCGCCTTCGATGGTCAGTTCCACTTCCTTGCCCAGGTCCTTGGCCAGCTCGCGCACCAGGCGCGGGAATTTCTGGAACAGGCGCCCCACCGGCTGCATGCGGGTAGCCAGCGTGGCGCGCTGCAACTCGGTCGAGTAGCGCGACGCCCGCTCCAGCGTTTCCGCCAGCGTGGCCATCAGGGTCTGTGCCTGGCCCTCGAATTTGAACTGCATCAGGCGCTCGAGCAGCACGGCCGCCTGGTTGGCAGCCTGCACCGATTCACCCGCCACTTCGAGCAAGGCATCCAGTTTAACAGCATCGATGCGAATCGACTCTTCTTTGGCGGGGGCGCTCTGCGGACGTTCGTCGCGTTTCTCCGGCGCGTCGCGACGCGCGGCAACTACCGGCACCACTTCAGCGGTGGCGGCGACCGGCGCTGCAACAGCCGGCGCTGCAACGGCAGCCACCGGTGTGGCAGCCACGGCCGGGCCTGCAACGGCTGCGGCCGGACGGGTATAACTACCGGCCGGCATCACTGCTTCGTACATGGATTCCCAGTCGAGGCCGTCGGGCGACGCGGTGGCCACAGGGGCCACGGCGGCCGGCGCAGCAGCGACCGGCGCCACCACAGCCGCCGGCGCCGGAGCAGGTACTGCGACCGGGGCAGCGACAGGCGTGCTGTCCGCCTTGCCGGCGATGGCGTCGTTGAGCAGGCTTTCGAGGTCCTGAGGCAAGGCCGGCAGGCTGCCCGGCTCGGCGCCGTTGTTCAGTTCGGCCAGCTGGTCGGCCACGAAACCCGACGCTTGCAGCGCCGCCTCGATCGCCAGCGGCGTGACCGGTGCGGCGCCGGTGCGCAGTGCGTCGAACAGGTTTTCGGTCAGGTGGCAAGCCGTCACCATCGCCGGCAGGCCCATGAAACCGGCGCCGCCTTTAATGGTGTGGAAGGAACGGAACACTGCGTTGAGGGTTTCCTTGTTGTCAGGATCGCGTTCGAGCGCCAGAAGGTGCTCTTCCACGTTGACCGCAAGATCCATCGCCTCGACGACGAAATCCTTGAGCATATCGTCCATTAGAACCCCAGATCGGCAAGCAGATCGTCCACGCTGTCCTGGCTCAGCGCCACGGTAGGCGTCGACGGACCGGTCATCAAGGTCACTTCCTTCTGGGCGATTTTCTCGCGCACATCAGGCGGTGCATTGTCGCGCAGCAGTTGCGCCAGTTCCGCCTCGACGGTCTTGGTGATGATCACCACCTTCTTGATCAGCTGGCCGGTGATGTCCTGGAAATCCTGCGCCATCATGATCTCGAGCAGGCGGGCCTTCTCGGTCTCGGTGGCAGCCGAGACGGCGGCGGCAAACGCTTGCGAATCGCCGGCCAGCTGCTTGAACTGGTCCAGGCTCAGCTTGCCTGCGAACAGGTCGGCCCAGCGGTTCTCCATGTCTTTCGACTGCTTCGACAGCGTGTCCTGGTCGGGCATCGCTTCGTCGAGCGTGTTGAGCACCTTGTTGGCGGCCTGCTCGGTCAGGGTGGCGACGTATTCGAGGCGGTCCTGGGCGTCGTTGATCTGCGACGACGCTTCGGTCAGCGCCTTGTCGTAGCCCAGTTCGCGCAGCGAGTCGTGCAACAGGCGCACGATGCCGCCCAGGCGTTCGAACATCGGCTTGTCGGTTTCATCGCCCTCGCCGCCCTCGGCGGCAGGTGCGGCTGAGACGGGTGCGGCGGCCACAGGGGCCGGCGCCGGCGCGCTCATGGCGACACCGGAAGACACCTGGTCGAACAGGCTTTCCAGGTCGTCTTCGGCTGCTGCAGGAGCCGGGGCTGGCGCTGGAGCAGGCGCGGCTTTCTTGCTCTGGGCGGACACTTCTTCAAATAAGGCGTCGAAATCGTCAGCGGCGTTGGTCATAATCCGTGCTTCTCCATAATTTGTAAAATTGCTGCCCCACGATGATGATGCACGGCAATAAAACACTATCGCGAGTGTAGCAGGGCCGCGCCGGATGTGCCAAACCCGCCACGACGATTACCGGGACGGCATCACATTCCGTTGTATTTGGAGATACTATCACCGGATGTCAGTTCAACGGGCAGCTTGTGACACAAAATTAATGCTTGAGTGCAAAAAAAGAAGCCTCAGCCAACACCTTTAAACATTCGATACGCCAAGTGAAATCGTTATGTTTGAGAATCATCAACTCTTTACATACTAGCAATAATGTAAATCGCGTCTACAATGAAACTCGTGCTATGTCTTTCCGGGAGCTCGCCGTGTACCGAAAAATCCTGATCACCACCGACGGATCTTCCGTCTCCAGCAAAACCGCCTGCGCCGGTGTCACGTTTGCCGAGCAACTCGGCGCCGAAGTGCTGGTCCTGTTTGTCGCACCCGCCTACCAGTATCCGATTTACGTGGAAATCATCCCTCCCAGCTATCCGAGCGAGGAAGAATACCGCGCCGCCATGCTGCGCGCTGGCGAGGAACATGTACGAGACGTGGTGCAAGCCTGTTCGCGACGCAACATTGCGTGTACCGCGCTGACCACATTTGCCGAAAGCGCCGCGACGGAAATCGTGGCCGCCGGTGTCAAGCATGGGTGCGACCTGATCTTCATCGGTTCGCACGGACGCAGCGGCTGGGGCCAGTTGCTGCTGGGAAGTGTAACCAACAAGGTGTTGTCACAATCACGCATTCCGGTTCTGGTACACCGCCTGATCGCCGAGCCCGAGTACAAAAATTAGGCCGCAGTGTAATTTTTTGTAGTAGCATCACAAGATTACTTCGAACGCAATATTTTTTACTTTCTAACACTTCGCGCATAAGCGGCCCACGATGATCCGAATAGTTATTGCCGACGACCACACGATCATGCGCGAAGGACTCAAGCGCATTCTCGACGGCGCGCCCGACATCGACATCGTCGGCGAAGCGATCGACGGCTTCGAGGTACTGAGCCACGTGCGCCAGGGCGGCTTCGACCTGCTCATGCTCGATTTGTCGATGCCGGGGCGCAGCGGGGTCGATCTGATCCGCCAAATCAAGGCCGAAGCGCCCAAGCTGGCCATCCTGATTCTCACCATGCACGAGGAAGAGCAATACGCGGTGCGGGCCATCCGTGCCGGCGCCCAGGGTTATCTGACCAAGGAAAGCGCCGGCACCCAGCTGGTCGGCGCGATCCGCAAGGTCGCCTCGGGCCGGCCCTACATCAGCACCGAGGTGGCCGAACAACTGGCGCTCAACATCATGATGCCCAACGAGAGCCTGTTGCATAAACAGCTGTCCGACCGCGAATTCGAGGTATTTTCCTTGCTGGTGGCAGGCAAGTCGATCACCGAGATCGCCAACGGCTTGCACCTGAGCGTCAAAACCGTCAGCACCCATAAAACCCGCATCATGCAAAAGATGGGGATGACATCGCTGTCCGAAATGGTTCAATATGCCGTTGCGCATCGCCTGCTGTCGCCGTTCAAAACCTGATCACTCCCCCTCCCGGTAGGATTTATCCTACAAACCTGCGCACGCTCCTACGCTCACATTCAGCCGTTGCTGATATCCAGCCCAAGCCCCTGTTGGCATACTGAAATCACTGTTTCATGCTGCACGGCTACAAGAATGCCGTGCGAGCCGCTCACCGCTTCTTCAGCCACACCGGGCGGCATTCCTTCCACTGTTTCGAATGTGTACACAGGAGCTCACCATGCTGTCAACGCAAGCGTCTGAAATTCGCCCGGTCACGACGACCCTGCAATCGTCGTCGATGGAAGCCGGCCGCCAGCGTCAGGGGCGCCTTTGGTCCAACCTCAAGGAAGTATGCGATTTGTTGCACATTCCGTCGGCGGTGTCGGCCACGACCGAAGAATTGTTGTTCCAGCACGTGCAGTTCAAAACCGGCCAGCGCATCCATACCATCGGCCAGCCGTTCGACACCTTGTACATCGTCAACTCCGGCTTCCTGAAAACCGTGCTGATCGATGAGTTCGGCAACGAGCAGGTGCTGAGCTTCCCGATGAAGGGTGACATGCTTGGCGTCGATGGCATCCACACCCGCCATTACTCGTCGGAAGCGGTGGCGCTGTCCGATTGCGACCTGATCCTGTTGCCGTTCAAAAAGCTGACCGCGCTCGGCCGCGTGCACCTTGAACTGGAAAACATGATGTACGGCGTCATGAGTCGCGAACTGGTGCGCGAACAGGCCATGATCGGCATGCTGGGCGCCCTGTCCGCCGAAGCGCGCGTGGCGCGCTTCCTGGTCACGCTGGCCGACCGCTTCGCCCAGATGGGTTATTCGGCCAAGCTGTTCAACCTGCGCATGACGCGCCACGAGATCGGCAGCTACCTGGGCCTCACGCTGGAAACCGTGAGCCGCACGCTGTCGGCCTTCAACGAAATCGGCCTGATCAGCGTGGACCAGCGCACCATCGGCATCAAGGATGCGGACGCGCTGAAAACCCTGCGCCGCCTGCCCCCCTCGCGTACCCGCGCCAAGCAGCTCGCGGCGGCCAAGAGCAAAAACGAAGCAGCCACCCCGGCGCAATTGCTGGCGGCGATGTGAACCGATGTGAATATATAGTACGTACCGCGCTCTAACCCAGCCTTGTGCCCGGCCTCCAAGCCGGGCTTTTTTTATGTTGTACAAAATAGCGCTTGCATTCCATCCCGCCTTCTACAATAATGAATGCAAATACGAATCATTCTTATTTAAAGGAGAAATGACGATGCCTACCGCCCTGCCCATGACCCAACCCGTAATGAATGTCCGTCCCGCTCCCGCCGTCGTTTCGGTGGTCTCGGCCGTGTCGCCAATCAAGCGTATCAGCAGCGCCGGCCTGATGGATGGTGGCCGCGAACTCGAAATCGAACATGCGGGCCGCGTGTACCGCCTGCGCGTCACCCAGCTCAACAAGCTGATCCTGACTGCCTAATTTCACTGTGCGTGAAACGGGCGCGCCGCCGGGCGCGCCCACTCTCCCCCTTCGAGTTTGCCAGCCAATGTGCGTAGCCAGCTGAACTCTCTTTTTCCGACCCAGGAGCGTTTGATGGCCATAGACCTAGACCGTAGCAATCCGATTTTCCTCGCACCGTCGCAAGGCGGCCATCATCCCGAGCTGATGCTCTCGGCGGTGCTGCACCTGATGTCGCACTACACGGCCGGCAACGACCACGATGGCGGCTGCGTCAAGCTGGCCTCGGTGATCGAACGCCACCTGAAAGCGCTGGCCGGCCTGCCCGAGCTGGCGCCGGTGCTGCGCGCCACCTGCCAGCAACTGCATGAGCAGTGGGCAACAGTCGTCGAACGCAACCTGCAGGAGCAGGACAAGACCAATTTCCTTAGCCGCATCATGGCCCGTGCCCGCAGCACGCCTGCCACGGCCTGACGCGGAGCCCATCACCATGTGCGAGAAACACGATCCCCTGGCGGCGATTATTGCCGCCGCCATGCCCCACATGGCGGGCCGCCCTGCTGCCGCCAGCCATGCCGGCGGCCCCGTAGCAGCCCGGCCCGGTCCGCAAGCGGAGACACCGCAGCAGGTACAGCAGGCGCAGCAGGTGCTGCGGCCCGTTAATCCCGTCAAACCGGTGATCCACAATGTGGCCAGCGCCAACGCCGAGGTGCAAGCCTCGCGCCGCCGGCGCCTGTGGGAGCTGGGCCATGCCTGCCACTGCCCGCTGGTCGGGGTCGGTTTCCCGCTGGGCGTGCTGCGCAAGCTGGTGGACAAGGTCACCAACGGCAAGGTGCTGGCCGACGACTACGAAGTGCACGTCGGTGCGGTGACGGAATGCGCCACCCGCAACCGCCTGTCCGAGGCGCTGCAAAAGGAACTGGAACGCCGCTACGCCCCGGTGCTGCTGCGCTTCCGTGCCGCCAAGACCACCGAGCAGGTGGCCGACCTGTGGCGCGCCGCCGTCGCTGCCGGCGATGTGGCCGGCGCCTTCTGGGCCGGCCTGACGCACCCGCGTTGCAGCCCCGAGGTGGAAGAGCAGATGTGCCGCGACCTGCACATGGTGCAGCACCAGGCCGGCGCCTGCGTGCGCGCCGACATCACCAAGTTCAACGCCACCTTGCTGGAGAACACCCGCCTGGCACAGGAACTGGCCAAGTCGCAACAGCGCGCCGCCGCCCTGCTGGCGGAAAAAAGCGCCGATGCCGAAAAACACGCGTCGCAATTGATGCAGCTGCGCGCCCAGGTGGTGGGCAAGGACAGCCTGGTCGATTCGCTGCGCACCGAACTGGAACAATTGCGCGAATCGATCCCGGGACTGGAAACCCGCGCCCGGCTGGCCGACCGCCTGCAGCAGATGGACGAGCGCGAGCGCGCCATGCGCCAGCAGATCGCCGACCTGCGGCTGGAACTGGCGCGCGCGGTGGAAGCGCCGCCGCCGATGCCGATCCAGGAAGAAACCCGGCAAGTGGTCGAGCACGTCATGAAAATGCCGCTGCGCCTGAGCGAGCGCGCCGTATTGTGCGTGGGCGGACGCAGCGGCAACGTCGCCACCTACCGCGAGCTGATCGAGCGCGAAGGCGCGCAGTTCTCGCACCACGACGGCGGCCTGGAGGACAACGCCAACCGCCTCGACGCCAGCCTGGCCGCCGCCGACCTGGTGATCTGCCAGACCGGCTGCATCAGCCACAGCGCCTACTGGCGGGTCAAGGACTACTGCAAGCGCAACGGCAAGCGCTGCGTGTTTATCGACAACCCCAGCATCTCGAGCCTGGCGCGCGGGCTGGAACAGGCCAGCGCGGACTGAATCTGGAATAAAAAAAGCCCCGTTCACGATGCCGTGTGAACGGAGCTTTCTGTCTACCGGGCAGACCCGGGGCTACTTAGAACTTCAAGCTGCTGCCGAAAGTGTCGGCATAACGCTCGTCAAGCGTGTTCCGCGACCGGGTCCGGCCAATGCCGAAGTGCCAGGCGCCAATCTCGCCTTACGCACCCAATACAATGTGGCACGCGTCGGTCCCGGTCTGCATGGCGCCGCTGCCGCAGCCCTGGTGAAAACGAAAAAACCCTGCGCACTCGCGTACGCAGGGTTCTGCATGTACTTTAAACAAATCTTAGAAGGTGTAGTTACCGGTCAGATAGAAGGTACGGCCCATTGGATCGGCATAGCGTGGGTCGAAGCCGACCTGGTGACCCGACGAAGCGCGCAGCGAGAACGGTGGATTGCGGTCGGCGATGTTCTTGATGCCGGCGCGCAGGCCAATGCCCTTGGTCACTTGCCATTTACCCTGCCAGTCGAAGGTCAGGTGCGATGGCACTTCGATGCGGAAAGTTTCCAGCACGTTGGTGGCAACATTGCGGCTGGTTGCTTCTGCATCGGTGTAACCGTTGCGGTAGTTGGCGACGATGGTGTTGGTGACCGGACCGGTATCCAGCGAGGTCGACAGACGAACGATGTGGCGGAACGACACTTGGTCATCAATGCCATATTTGTTCATGCTGTTGACGAACTCGTTGCTGGTACCCGGACGGCTGTAGTCGGCCTTGATCAGGTAGGTGCCATTCAGGGTCGTGGTCAGGTTGCCGATACCGAAGCGGTGACGGTACGTGGTTTCCCAGTCAATACCCTGGTTGTGGGTCTGGCCGATGTTGATCGATAGCGTTTGCTTGGCCCAGTAGGTCTGGTTGTTACCTGGATCGACGAACGTGGTGAACAGTTGACGGAATTTGACCGGATCAGCAAAGATCTGGGCTTCCGAGACGCTCGACACTGCATCACGGATTTTCACGTCCCACAGGTCGGCCTGTACCGAGAACGACGCGGTCGGCTCGAAGCGGAAACCAATGGTGTACTGTTTCGATTTCTCGTTCTTCAGGTTTTCGTTACCACCGGAGACCACGTTGTACTGGCGCTTGCCTACCTGGCAGTAGTCGGCGTTTTCAGCACGCAGGTTGGCCGGGCAGTCGTACGAACCGGAGGTGAAACCAGCCGATACCAGCGGTTGGCCGATGTCCAGCATCGACGGCGCCTTGAAGCCGGTGCCGTATGAGCCGCGTACCAGGAACGTCTGGGTCGGCTGCCAGCGCGCAGTCACCTTATAGGTGCTGGCCGATTCTTTCTTGCCCATGTCGCGGTTGGCGAGCTTGTTTTTCACCGATTCGATGGTGTCGTAACGTCCCGAGGCAGTCAGTTCCAGCGACTTCACCACCGGAACGTTCAACTCGGTGAAGACACCGTAATTGGCGCGTTCCATGTCGTACGCTGGCGAAGCGCTGAAGCCGAAGATGTCCGCCGACGTAGCGTGCGGCGTCTGCTGGTAGTGGTAGGTGCGGTAGTCGCCGCCCACCGCCGCCTGAACTACGCCAGCCGGCAGCTTGAACACTTCACCCGACGCGCGCGCATCAATACCCTTGAGGGTGGTCGAAGCTTCGCGGATCGAGCCGTTGTAAACCGAATTGGCGATCAGTTGGTTGGTCGCTGCCGTTTGCTGGCCGATACCCAGGAACGGATTGAACTGGTTGTTGGCCAGCATCTGGCGGAACTCGTTGTTCTTCACATAACCGCCGACATAACGCTCGTCGATCGAGTTTTCCGACCAGGTCAGGCCAGTGCCAAAGTTCCAGGTACCAATCTCGCCTTCGGCGCCCAGCACCAGGTTTTTCGAATCGGTGATGGTCTGGCTGTCGCGGGTGCCCCAGTCGTAGGTGCGGTAGCTGGCGGTCACGGCGCGGACGTTGGCGTCCTGAGTGGTGGTCAGGTAAGGACGCACGTAGGTGTTATACAGCGGCGAACCCTTGGCGATCGACACCGATGCGGTGTTCGGTGCTATACGCGCAGTCAGATCCAGGCGCGAGTAGGCAGCTTCGGCAAACAGCTGGATGTTGTCGGTCGCCTGGAACGTGGCTTTACCGAAGAAGCTGTCGCGACGGTTTTCCGGCACGATTTCGATGGTTTGCACGTAGTCGAAACCGCAGTTCTGCACCAGTGCGGTATTGCTCAGCGCAACCTGGTTCATCGGTCCGCAGGTGCCGTTGGCTTTCAGGTAAGGATTGAAACCGATAGGCGCGGCAGTGACGCCGCCAACCGGGTTGAAGGTTGCCGAAACGTTGGCTGGAATCGCTGCGGCGCTGGTGCGGTCGTAGATGTAGTTCTTGCCATTCCAGCTGTACGGAACGTAGGCGGTATTGGCGAAATCGCGGTCGGTCGCCTTGATCTGGGTCTGCTCGTCATGGCGGGCCGATACCATCACGTTGAAACGGTCCGTGTCGAGATCACCGAAACCGTAGGTGGCGCTGATGTTGGTATTGCCACCGGCGCGGCTCTGGCGCGGCTGGTTCCAGTTACCTTCGATGGAGCCACCCTGCAGGTTTTTCTTCATGATGAAGTTGATCACGCCGGCGATGGCGTCCGAACCGTACAGGGCCGAAGCGCCGTCGGTCAGGATCTCGACACGTTCAACCGCGCTCATCGGAATGGCGTTCAGGTTGATCGCGGAGCCCGAACCTTGCGGAGCAATACGGCGGCCGTTCAGCAGCACCAGCGTGTAGCTCTCGCCGATGCCGTGGATCGACGCCGAGACGCGGCCACCGGAGTTGGTGCCGGCAGCGATAGCGGCAATGGTGAACCCTTGCATCGAAGGCAGGGCCTGGATCAGGTCGGCTACCGAAGTAGCGCCGGTCTTGGCGATCTGTTCCGCGCTCAGGCGTTGGACTGGCAGTGCGCCTTCAACGTTGATACGTTTGATGGCGGAACCGGTAATTTCCACTTTCTGGATAACTGCGGGCTCTTCTTGTGCCGATGCCTGGCCTGCGAACAGTGTGGAACCGGCCAAGACTGCGAGTGCCAGACGCACGGATCGGGCGCCCACTTTCTCTTGCAATTTCATTCACTACTCCCTGTATATGGTTTTATTTACTTGAACAAGGAATGTGTGGTTGCATCAAACCTTGCTCAGCAAGCAAGGATTATGTAACCGCTTAGTAACATAGTGTGCAGCTTTTTCGGCCAATCCGGTCAAAACGGCAGCGCCGTGAGCAGAATCGTAGATTGTTTGACTTTGTTGCTTCGTAAAAGAATTTTATATCGTTAAAAACACTTTTTACCGTTGGCAACTGTAGCGCGCTTACCACGCTGCGTAATTTTACCGAGACGGTAACCCGGGTTGAAACCGCTTAATAGACGTCACGACGATAGCGTCCTGCCGCTGCCAATGCATCGAGCGCGTCGCGGCCCAGTGCGTCCGCCAGCGCGGCATCGACGCCGGCCGCCATACCGTCCAGGCTGCCGCATACGTAGATGGCGGCGCCGGCCGCCACCCAGGCTTGCACCTCGCCAGCCTGCTCGGCCAGACGGTGCTGGACGTACCGGCGGTCGGCCTGGTCGCGCGAAAACACCAGGTCGAGTTTTTCCAGCACGCCGCGCACTTGCCATTGCCGCAGTTCTTCGCCGTAATGGGTGTCGTGCGCGGCATTGCGTTCGCCAAACAGCAGCCAGTTGCGATGACGGACGGTCCTGGCGCGGGTTTTCAGGTGGCCGCGCAAGCCGGCGATGCCGCTGCCGTTGCCGATCAAAATCAGGTGCCGACCGGCGTTGTCTTCCAGGCGGAAGCGGCGGTGCGCGCGCAGGCGCATGAGCACGCTGTCGCCAATTGCGGCCTGCTGCGTGAGCCAGCCCGAGGCCACGCCGTGGCTGCCGTCAGCATGGCGGTGCAGGCGCACCAGCAGGTGCACCGCGCCATCGGACGGAATCGAGGCGATCGAATATTCTCGTGGACGGTCCGGCTCGGCTGGCGCGGCAATCTGCACCAGGTCGCCCGACTGCCAAGCGGGCAAGGTAGCCGGCGGCGCCAGTTCGATATGGTACACCGGGGCGCCGGCGCTGCCCGGATTGAGCAGCACGCGCTGCGCCAGCCGCCACGCGCCGTACGACGGCGCGCTCCAGTCCGGCGCATCGCTGGTACCGGCCAAGTGGCTCAGTTGCTGGCGCCACAGGCCGATGGCAGCATCGGCGCTGCGATCGACCTCGATGCGCGGAAACAAGCTTTGCGCCCCCTGCGCTTGCAGCCAGCCGTCAAGCGCGCGGCCGAAGCCGCAAAACTGGTGGTAGGCGCTGTCGCCCAGCGCCAGTACCGCGTAATGCAGTTGCGGCAGCGGCAGCCGGGTCGTCATCAGGCGCCCTGCAAACGCGGCCGCGCCGTCGGGGGCGTCGCCCTCGCCATAGGTGCTGACCAGGAACAGCACGCGCTCGGCGCACAGCAGGTCCTCGGCTTGCAGGTCGGATAATTCGCTCAGTTGCGCCGGAATGCCGGCCAGGCGCAGCGTGGCCAGGGTCTGGCCCGCCAGTGCTTCGGCGTTGCCGGTCTGGCTGGCGTAGGCAACGATCCAGCCCGGTGCGGCAGCCGCCTCGGCCTTGGCGCGGGCGGCGGCCAGGCGCCTGCCGCGCTCGCGCAAATACGGTATCAGGCATACCAGGCCATAGGCGGCGGCCGAGGCGGCCACCAGCATTAATCGGTTGGGGTCGTTGGTCCAGATCATTCGTCCAGCATGCTGCGTAAATGGGTGCTCAGGTATTCGTGGTAGCTGACATGGCCGTGGTCGATGGTGCGTTCGACCAAGCGCGCTGCCAGCCCTTGCCGTTCCGCCAGCGCCAGGCCGTCCACGCGGCCCAGCACGGTCAAGGCGGTGGACCAGGCATCGGCCGCCATGCATTGCGCATGGACCACCGTCACCGAGGCCAGGCCGTTCGAGATCGGCAGGCCGCTGCGCGGGTCGATGGTGTGGGCGTAGCGCACGCCGTCACGCTCGAAGTAGCGGCGATAGTCGCCCGAGGTGGCCACGGCCAGGCCGTGCAGCGCCAGCACCAGCTCGTCGGTGCTACCCTGCTGCCCCTGCTCCACCTGCTCCAGCGCCACCCACCACGGCTGGCCGTCGGGCTTGACGCCAGCGCCGCGCAACTCGCCGCCCACTTCCACCACGAAGTGGGCAATGCCCTGGCTTTTCAGGTAATAGGCCAGGCGATCAACGCCATAGCCCTTGGCCACGGCCGACAGGTCGAGTTCGATACCGCCGGGCTGGAAGGCGCGCCGCGCCGGCGCCGGCGCCAACTGCATATCCTTGCGCGCGGCGGCCAGTTGGGCGCGCGCGGTGGCGATGGCGTCAGACGTGGGGGCAATAAAGTCGGGTTGATCGAACCTGCCGTGCGGGCCGAAACCCCACAGGTTGACCAGCGTGCCCGCGCACGGGTCGCAGGCGCCGCCACTGGCGCGCGCCACGTCCAGTGCGAACGACAGCACGTCGAAAAAGGCGGGCGGCAAGTCGTGCCAGCTGCCCGCCGGGGCGCGGTTGAAACGCCCGAGATTGGAATCGCTTTCCCAGTGGCTCATTTCAGCCACCACGGAATCGAGCTGTTGTTGCAGCCCCTGTTGCAAATGGGACACCGTGACAGTCGGTGCAGCCACCAGCCGCACCGACCAGCTGGTGCCCATGCTGCGCCCCGCGAAATCGCGGAGCACACCACCTGCGGGCGCCGGGTCGTCCGAAATATGATGAGGCAGAATAACCCGGCGCATCACCCTTATTCCGGCAGGATTTCGATGGTGGCGGCGTAGCTGGCGCGGCGCGCAGGCATCTGCGGCGGCTGGCCCGGCTTGGACGGCGTAGCGGCCGGCCAGCTGCTGCTGACCATGTACATGCCGGCAGCCGGCAGTTCGAAGGTCAGTTCGCCGTTGGCGTCGGTGTGCTTGCGGATTTCGCCCAGCGTGCCGCGATAGCGCACGCCGCCCGGGATCAGGCTCACGCCCTGGTTGGCGGCCGGCTTGCCGTCGAGCAGGAAGCGCCAGGTGGCTTTTTCGCCCGCGCGCAGGTCGTTCGGGTGGGTAACCGGCACCAGTTCCAGGCCCACGCCGGTTGGCTTGAACACTGCCAGGTCGGGTTCGCCGGTGGTGACGAAGGTTTCCAGGCGGCTCTGGGTACGCGACACTTTCAGCTCGGCGGCATCGGCCGGCACATCCTTGGCGAAAGTTTCTTCGGTGCCACGGAAGCGTTTCATTTCGCCGGCCTTGTCCTTGTAGCTGGCGAACACGTTTTGCGAGACCAGGGCAACCTTGTAGGTGCCCGGCTTTGGCAGCTTGAGGTCGAAACTGTTGCGCAGCTTGCCGTTGGCGACGTTCTGCATTTCCACCTTGCCGCCGTCCGGGCCGGTGATGGTGATGCCGTCGAGTTTGAGCGGCACGTGATCGACATCGAACAGGCCTTCGGAAATGGCGGCGTCGATGGTGACCCAGTTGTCGCGGCTCTCGACGATGGTGGACGTGGGCAGCAGCCACGGCTTGTGGGCGTGTGCGGTCATCGTTGCGCCGGCCAGTGCCAGCGCAATCAGGGTCTTGTTGAATTTGTTCATGGGATTTTCCGCGGTTATCCGTTTATGGTTTCAGTTGGACCACGACCGCGCCCAGTTCTTCCTTGCCCTGGCCGGTGGCCTTCTGCGCCGACTTCGGTGGCCATTGCAGCGGCACTTTGACCACCTCGCGGCCGCCCGCTTCGCGCGAGGCTTCCACGAACAAGGTGTACTGGCCGGCCGGCAGCTTGTCCAGGCCTGCCTTGGCGGCCGGGAACGTCAGCGAAATTTCGCCGGGCGCCTTGGTCGCGCCGCTGACGCCGTCGAGCGGCATGGCCAGGTCGCGGCCAGTCTTGCGCCACCATTGGCGCATGTCCTTGAGCCACTTGGTGCCGGCGTTATCCTTCTTGCCCGTGTCGTACAGGACGGCCAGGTTGGTGACCACTTTCTGGTCGGCGTTTTCCAGCCAGGCGGCGATGTACGGGCGGTGGTATTCGGCGACGTTCAGTTGTGGCACATCGATTTTCAGGGCCAGCTCGGCGCCCATGGCCGAAGCACTGGCCAGTGGCAGACTCAGGGCGATGGAATAACGTAATTTCATGGAAGTCCTGGGGGGTTGTAGATACAGTTAGTGGATAAACAGCAAGGCAATGACAACAGGAATCAAAACACCGAGGCCCACCATCGGCCAGGTGAACGGCCGCTTGGCCGCGTGGAACTTCAAAATCAGCAAACCGGTCATGCAAAACACCAGGCACATGACGGCAAAGATGTCGATGAACCAGTTCCAGGCCGTGCCGGTGTTGCGGCCCTTGTGGACATCGTTGAGCCAGGAAACCCAGCCACGGTCGGTCTTCTCGAACTCGGCAGCTCCGCCCTCGAGCTCGATGCGCACCCAGGCGTCGCCGCCCGCACGCGGCATGGCAAGATAAATCTCGTCGGCCGACCATTCGGCCACACGTCCGCCCGCCTGCACTTTCCAGGTGTCCTTCAGCCATTGTTCGGCGGCTTGCGGCAGCGGTTCCTTGGCGCCATCGTGCTCCTCGGCATAGGTGCGCAATTGCGCCACCAGCGCGGCTGGCGCCGTGGCCTCGAGCCGGGTGATGGTGGGCTTGGCCTCGATTTGCGATGCGTGGTTGAGCGTGATGCCGGTGATGGAAAACAGGAACATGCCCAGCAGGCACACTGCCGAACTGATCCAGTGCCACTGGTGCAAGTGCTTGAGCCAGACCGCGCGACTGGCCTGGGCGGCACTGGTGGCACTGGTGGCAGGGCTGGCGGGTGGTGCACTCAAGGGTAATCCTTCAGGAAATTTAACGTGCCAAGATACACACAAACAGAAATGATAATAATTATCATTTAGGATGTCAATCAACCCGATGTAACTGCTATGTAAAGTTAGGTGTGTACGCTAACGGACATGCCTCCCGATACGACCTACGCTGAGGCATACACCTATATTTTCCGTGGAGGCGCATCATGCCGCTGTACTCGCAAGACCAGATCCAGACCATCGCCGACAAGATCAAGGACGTGCGGTTTGGCATGTTTACCACCTGTGACGCCGACCAGATGCTCACCAGCCGGCCACTGACCACCCAGCAGATCGACAACGAAGGCAACCTCTGGTTCTTCACCAGCGACGAAGCCGCGTTCACCCTCGATCTGCCCAACCATCCCGATATCAATATCAGTTTCTCCGACCCGGAGCGCCAGCTCTACCTGTCGATTTCCGGACAGGCGTTCCTGGTCAAGGACCAGGCCAAGGCGCGCGAACTGTGGACGCCGGCGGCGCGCAGCTGGTTCCCCAAGGGCGTGGAAGACCCGCACCTGACCCTGATCCGGGTGCGTATCCAGTCGGCAGAATACTGGGATGCGGGCTCTAGCAAGATGAAGCAACTGGTGCAGTTCGCCAAGACCGCCCTCACCGGCCGCTCGGCGATCCACATGGGCCGCTCAACGACGATTTGCCTGTAACGATTCTTTGACCTCGCTAGCGCCCATCGCGGCGCGGCGAGGCCGGCACTTCCACCACGGCGTCGCCGCTGGTGACAAATAGCCGCTCGTCGGCTTCGGGCACCACGGCGTGGCCGCCGGTAAACGCGCCGAACGCCGGCAGCACGATGCGCTGGCCATTGGCCATGAAGCATGGCAGCAGCACCGACTCCCAGCCCGAACGCAAGCGATAGACCGGATGCACGTGGCCGGCCATCAGGTAGCCCGTCGCCAGCAAGTCCGGGTGGTGGCAGAAGGCAAACGGTCCCAGGTGCATCGGCTCGTCCGCCATGGCGATCGACAACCACAGCGGCGGATCGCCCGCGTGCAGGTCGTGGTTGCCACGCACCAGCGTGAGCGCCAGCGCGGGATTGAGGGCGCGCCAGCGCTGCATGGCTGCCATGGTCGATACCGCGTGCGCGGCCTTGGCATGCAGGAAGTCGCCGAGGAACAGCACCTGGCGCGCACCATGGCGCGCCACCAGGCGGTCGAGCGCCGCCAGGTTGGCGGACGTGGTACCGGCCGGCACCGGCACGCCCAGCGCGCGGAACGACGCCGCCTTGCCGAAGTGGATGTCGGCAATCACCAGCATCCGCTCGCGCGGCCAATACAAGGCCTTTTCGGGCAGCAACCAGACCAGCTCGCCTGCCAGTTCCAGCGCCAGTGCGCCGTGGTGATCGGGCAGCGCGCTCATGGTCCCGCCGCCTTTTCCAGCTCGCGCACCATGCGCGCCACCCGGTCCGACAGCTTTTCGGTGCTGAGTTTTTCGCGGAAGCGCTCGACCATCAGCGCAAAGCCGAACGGCGTGGCGCGCCTGGTCTGGTGAAAGCTGATGTGGCGCGCCTGCAGCTCTTCCAGCGTGGCGCGCAGGCGCGTCAGTTCCAGTTCCTGCTCCAGCACCTCGCGCTGGGCTTGCGTCAGCAGCAGGTTGCCGGCATCGTGCTGGCGGAACACGGAAAAGAACAGCGCCGACGAGGCCTGCAACTGGCGGGCACTCTTGGGCTGGCCGGGAAAGCCCTGTAAGATCAGGCCGGCAATGCGGGCAATTTCGCGAAAGCGCCGCTGCGACAGTTCGGTGGCGTTCAGGCTGGCCAGCACGTCTTCCAGCAAATTGTCGGTGCAAAACAGGCCGGCTTTGGCGCCATGGCCCACGTCCAGCAGCGCCGTCCAATCGAGTTCCTGCGCGGCCAGCAGTTCGAAACCGTAGTCATTGACAGCAATCGAAAACGTCACCGGCGTTACCCGCGCCACGCGCCAGGCAATCAGCGACGCCAGGCCGACGTGGACCGAGCGGCCTGCAAATGGAAACATGAACAGGTGGCGTCCTTCGCGGCTGTGCATGGTTTCGATCACGGTGGTGTCGGGCGTGGGCAGCGCCGACCATTTTTGCTGGATGGCCAAGAGTGGCGCAATCGCCTGCATTTCCGGGCCCAGCGTTTCGGCGCCGTCGATGGTGGCCAGGCGCAGCTGCTCGAGCGCGGCATGGGCCAGCTCGGACGACATCGGCATCCTGCCGCCCTGCCAGCGCGGCACGGCGCCACGGGTGCCGGTGGCGCGGCGCACGTAGGCGGTCATTTCGTGCAGGCGCACGAATTCCAGGATGCGGCCGGCAAACAGGAAGTGGTCGCCCTGTTTCAGGCGCGAGATGAACGATTCCTCCACGCTGCCCAGCCGCCCGCCGCTCACGTATTTCACTTGCAGGCTGGAATCGGAGACGATGGTGCCGATGCCCATCCGGTGGCGGCGACCGATAGCTGCGTCCGGCACGCGATAGACGCCCTCGTCATCGGGCAGCACACGGCGGTATTCGGGATACACGGCCAGGGTCTGGCCGCCACGGGCAATAAAATCGAGCGCCCATTGCCATTCTTCTTCGGTGAGGTCGCGGTACGACCACGCCGTGCGCACTTCTGCCAGCAGTTCCGCCGAACGGAAGCCGCCGCCCAGCGCAATGGTCACCATGTGCTGCACCAGCACGTCGAGCGGTTTATACGGCACCGGCCGCGCCTCGATATCGCGCGCGGCCACCGCTTGCCGGGCGCCGGCCGCTTCCAGCAGTTCCATGCTCTGGGTGGGCACGAGCGTCAGGCGCGAGACGCGGCCCGGTGCGTGACCGCTGCGCCCGGCCCGTTGCAGCAAGCGGGCGATGCCCTTGGCGCTGCCGATTTGCAGCACCCGCTCCACCGGCAGGAAATCGACGCCCAGGTCCAGGCTCGAGGTGCAAATCACGGCTTTCAGTTGCCCGTTTTTAAGGCCCAGTTCCACCCAGTCGCGCACCTGCTTGTCGAGCGAGCCGTGGTGCAGCGCGATCAACCCGGCCCAGTCGGGACGGGCATCGAGCATGTTCTGGTACCACAGCTCGGCCTGCGAACGGGTATTGGTAAACACCAGCGTGGTGGCGTGGCGTTCGATTTCCTCGACCACGCGCGGCAGCATTTGCAGGCCCAGGTGGCCGCCCCACGGAAAGCGCGACGGATGGTCGGGGATCAGGGTATCGACCACGATGTCCTTGGCGACATGGCCTTCCACTGCCACGCCGTCGGGCATCAACGCCTCGCGCGCTTGCGCCAGGTTGCCCAGCGTGGCCGACAGGCCCCACACCACCAGGCCCGGATTCCAGTGGCGCAGGCGCGCCAGCGCCAGCTGGGTCTGCACGCCGCGCTTGTTGCCCATCAGCTCGTGCCATTCGTCGATGATCACCATGTCCAGCTGGGCGAACTGGGCAATCGCATCGGCCTTGCTCAGCATCAGGGTCAGGCTCTCGGGCGTGGTGACCAGGGTGTCGGGCAGGCGCTTGTTCTGGCGTGCGCGCTGGGCCGAGCCGGTGTCGCCGGTGCGCGCCTCGATCTGCCACGCCGGCAGCAGGCTAGTGGCCGATTCCTGCAACGCGCGCAGGGTGTCGGCCGCCAGCGCCCGCATAGGCGTCAGCCACAATACTTTCAGACCCACGCGCGGGCGCTTGTGCCGGGCGGCGCGCTGCAATGCGGCAAACCACACCGCGTAAGTTTTACCGGCGCCGGTGCTCGCGTGCAGCAGCCCCGATTGGCCGGCCATCGCAGCTTGCCAGACGTCGCGCTGGAACGGAAACACTTTCCAGCCGCGCGCGGCGAACCACGCCTTGGCCTGGGTGGGTGTGGGGCCGGTGGCTTTGGCGACCGGGTTGGCGCCCCGCTTGGCAGGGACTTTAGCCAACAGGTTGGTGGCTGACCTGGCGGAAGACTTGACCGAGGAGTTGGCGACCGACCTGGCGGGACGCTTGGCTGGCGAGCTGACATCGGTTTTGGCTGCCGGGTTGATTTGCGGGTTGGCTTCCGGTCCGGCTTGCGCTCTCGCGACCGGGTTGCCGGGCGGATCGATGGCTGGTGCGGCAATGGATTCGGCCAGCGGTTCGTCCATGTGGCTGGCGGCGGTGACGACGGACTTGTTTGCAGGCATGGCGACAAGCTTATCGGCGCCGCTCCCGGATGCTGCACCGCTTGGCGCAGGACGCGGCCTGGCCAGCTGGGCGCGCAAGCTGGTGCGGGGGCGCGCCGTCATGGAGTGACCAGCAGGCTTTTCAGGGCGTCGAGCGTATCGGCCTGGTCCACGGTCTTGTCCTGGCGCTGGCGCAGGATGCGCGGGAAGCGCACCGCGATGCCGGACTTGTGGCGCGGCGAGCTGGCGATGCCTTCGAAGCCGATCTCGAACACCATGCTCGGTGTCACGCTGCGCACCGGGCCGAATTTTTCGATGGTCGTGCGGCGGATCGCGTGGTCCACCTTGGCGATCTCGGCGTCGGTCAGGCCAGAATACGCCTTGGCGAACGGCACCAGCTTGCGGCCACCCTCGCCTTCCCCCGTTTCGTCCCAGACGGCAAAAGTGTAGTCGGTGTACAGCGAGGCACGGCGGCCGTGGCCGGCCTGGGCATAGATCAGCACGGCGTCGATGCTGTACGGGTCGATCTTCCACTTCCACCACGTGCCGACATTCTTGGTGCGGCCCACGCCGTACTGCGCATCGGCCGCCTTGAGCATCATGCCTTCCACCCCGCGCTGGCGCGATTCGGCGCGGATCTCGGCCAGCTGCTCCCAGCTGTCGGCGCGGATCACGGGCGCCAACCGCAGTTGCGGTGCGCCCTGCTGCACTTGCAGCGTGGCCGCCAGCTGCTCGAGCATGGCGCGGCGCTGCGCTTGCGGCAAGGTGCGCAGGTCGCGGCCTTCGTATTCGAGCAGGTCGTACGCGACCATCACGGCAGGCAATTCGCCGAGCAGCCGCGCCGAGACCTGCTTGCGGCCCATGCGCTTTTGCAGGTCGGCAAACGGCGCCGGGGCGTCGCCGCCGTGCCAGACCAGGATTTCGCCGTCGATCACCACGCCGTCGGGCAGGCGCAGCACGGCCAGCTCCGGGAAGCGCTCGGTGATCAGGTCTTCGCCGCGCGACCACAGCCAGTTCTGGCCTTCGCGGCTGACCAGCTGGGCGCGCATGCCGTCGTATTTCCATTCCACCTGCCACCGCGACAAGTCACCGAGCGCTTCCGGTTCGCGGTCGAGTTGATGCGCCAGGAAGAACGGGTACGGCTGGCCGCCGCGCTGCGCGTGTTCCTCTTCGGTATGCTCGGCGATCAGTTGCTGGAAGCCGGCGGCAGTGGGCTTGACGCTGCCGTCGGTCCAGCCCATCAGGCGCTGGGCGATCAGTTTGCTGTCGAGACCGGCGATGGCGCTGAGTGCGCGCGTGACCAGCAGGCGCGACACGCCCACCCGGAAGCCGCCGCCGATCAACTTGGTCAGCAGGAAGCGCTCGCGCGTATCGAGCTGGTCCCAGTACAGCAGCAACGCGCTGCGCACGGTGCCCGGATCGGCGCCGCGCAGGGGCGCGATGCCAAGTTCGATCCAGTCGGCCAGGCCGATTTCGCTGGGCTGATTCGGTGGCGGCAGGATGTGGGCAATGGTTTCGGCCAGGTCGCCGACGGCGTGGTAGCACTCGTCGAACAGCCAGTCGTCCAGGCCCGAGTATTCGATGGCGAACTGGCGCAGCAGCTTGGTCGGTACGGCCTGGCGCGGCTTGCCGCCAGCCAGGAAGTACACGGCCCAGGCCGCGTCTGCCGGTGCAGCAGTACGAAAATACTGTTGCAGCGCATTGAGCTTGCGCGTGGTGGACGTGGTTTCGTCCAGCTCGGCGTACAGCAGGGCGAAGTCACGCATGGCGTGCTCCCACTGGTGCAGCGTCGGTGCACACGGCTTCGGCGGACGCTGCCTCGGTGGTCGCAGCATCGGTATCGGTTGCGGCATCGGTTGCAGCATCAGTGGCCGCACCGGCAGCAGCGTCGTCGGCCTCATCGTCGCCGTACTCGGTATCAAAACCGCTGGCCTGCAAGCCCTGCTGCTGCAACCAGCGCACCAATACCGCGATCGAACCGTGGGTAACGATCACCCGTTCGGCGCCGGTGGCGGTAATCGCCTGCATCAGGCCCGGCCAGTCGGCGTGGTCGGACAGCACGAAGCCGCGATCGACGCCACGGCGGCGGCGCGCGCCGCGCAACTGCATCCAGCCGCTGGCAAACGCGTCGGAAAAGTCGCCAAAGCGCTTGACCCATGGCGAACCGGCCGCCGACGGCGGCGCGATCACCAGCGCGCGCTTGAGGTCTTCCTTGTCGACGTCGCCCACCATCACCGTGGGCGGCAACCAAACGCCGCTGTCGCGGTAAACCGTATTGAGGGTTTGCACGGCGCCATGGCAGACGATGGGGCCGATGTCCGCTTCCAGGCCGCTCAGGATGCGCTGCGCCTTGCCGAAGCTGTAGCACTGCATCACGCTGGCGCGTCCCTGCGCGGCGTTGGCGCGCCACCAGTCGTTGATGTCGTCGTACACCTCCTGTTGCGGCTGCCAGCGGTAGATCGGCAACCCGAACGTCGATTCGGTGATGAAGGTATCGCAGCGCACCGGCTCGAACGGTGTGCAGGTGCTATCGGCCTCCACCTTGTAATCGCCGGACGCCACCCAGACTTCGCCCCGATATGCCATGCGCACCTGCGCCGAACCAAGCACGTGGCCGGCCGGATGCAGCGAGATGGTGACGCCGTTGTGCACCACCGTTTCGCCATAGGCCAGGCCGTCGATGTGAATATCGCCGAGGCGCGATTTGAGCACACCGACACCCGGGGTGGCAGCCAGGTAGTGGCGGTGGCCGCCGCGCGCATGGTCGCCATGGGCGTGCGTGATCACAGCGCGCTCCACCGGCCGCCAGGGGTCGATATAGAACTGGCCCGGCACGCAATACAGCCCTTCCTTGCGCACCACCACCATGTCGGACGTCATTGCACACATACGCGGCTTTCAGAACAGGATAACGCCATTCTGTCGCCGCCTGCCGGTGCCGTCTGTCAGGCACCGCACCCAGCCCCGTGGCCGGGAGCGCCTTCCGCCACCTCAGGCAGGATCGATGTACTCGGCCATGAAGTGCAGGTCGTCGTCTTCTGCAGCGTCGATGATCACGCGGTCGGCGCCGACCATCAGCAAGGTGGAGAGAGAAATCGCGCCAGCCAGCGGCGCGGATGGCGGGAATGCGGAATCGCCACCGGGAGCGGTGGCGGTGAAGGTGGGCTTGCCCGTGCGGGACGGGCTGGCGCTGCGTTTGCTGGTGGCCATGGGAGTTCCTCAAAAACGCCGGTGCGGCGGATGGAATCCAGAGTATCGCGCACGATTGCGAGGCGCCATCGGACACTGCCTAGTATGCTGTAGGAGGAACTGACGGCAAACGCATGCTTGCGCTAACATATGCGTTTTCTCCAGTTTCCGAGCCGACCATTATGACTTTTACCCTCAACGACACCGCCTACGGCACCGACACGCCAGCGGCCAAGCACGCCATGTTCGACGACCTGCGTTCACAACTGGCGGGCCTGGTACACGGTGAGACCGACCTGATCGCCAACTCCGCAAACTTCAGCTCGCTGGTATTCAACGCCATGCCCGGCCTGAACTGGGCCGGCTTCTATTTCCTGCAGGGTGACGAGCTGGTGCTGGGACCGTTCCAGGGCAAGCCGGCCTGCATCCGCATCAAGAAGGGCCGTGGCGTGTGCGGCACCACGGTGGTGGAAGGAAAATCAATAGTCGTGCCGGACGTGCACGCGTTCCCGGGCCATATCGCCTGCGACGTCAATTCGCGGTCGGAACTGGTGGTACCGGTCCGCCGTCCCACCGGCGAGATCATGGGCGTGTTCGACCTCGACAGCCCGCTGCCGAACCGCTTCGACCAGGATGACGCCGACGGCATCGAAGTACTGGTGGGTATCCTGGAAAAAACCCTGGCCTGAGCTGGCGCAACGCAAGCACGCTAATAGCCGCGCTTGCGCTGTTCCGAAGCCTCGCGCAGCATCCCTTCCAGCAATTCGGCGCGCAGCCGTTCTTCGGCAGCACGCATCTCCGGCGTGAATTCACGCTGCTCGCGGCGCTCGCACACTTCGCGGATTTCGACGGTGACGTCGCCCGCTTGAGGATACGGGTAACCGCCGGCCCAGGCAATCGCCAGGTCCAGGGTAGCGGCCTGGATGATCCAGTAGCCCGCCACCAGTTCCCGCGCATCGCCAAACGGTCCCGCCACCAGCGACGTATTGGCGTTGGCAAAATGCACCCGCGTGGCCGTGCGCGTAGCGCCCAGGGCGCTGCCGGCCAGCAGCACGCCGGCGCGCGCACTGCGTTCCTCGTGGGCGCGCATGCGCGCCAGCGCTTCGACCGGTGGGGCAATGCCGAACTCGGCCTCGAAGTCCGACCGCAGGAACACGACGTACCGGGTCCAGTCCGGATTGCGTTCCGGCACGCTGTCGGGCGCGGGGCCGTGTGCCCTGCCGTCTGCGGACGGGATCTGGTCGCGGATTTCATAAACGGCGCCGGCGTCGAACAACGGCCACCAGCGCACCTGTTCGATCACGTCGGCGCGCGACGGCGACTGCACCAGCGTAAAACCGGCCACGATCTCGCGCGGCGGGTACGGTCCGGTGTCACGGCTCCACACGCCATCGCGGCGCACGAGACGCACCGCGCTGTCGCTGGGGCGCATGAAGACGCCAGGTTCCAGCGCTGGTGGCTGATCGCCGCGCTCGGTACTCTGGTTGGCGCGGCGCAGTACCACGAATTCCATGCATCACTCCTGGATAATTTCTTAAAAGCATTATCCCAAGTGACAGCACACCTCGGCAAGCTTTCGTGGGCCAACCAGGGCTATCGGCAGGCGCGAGGCCGGTATACCGTTGTTGCGCCGGTACGAGCCACGGCTGGCGGGCGTGCTTCAGGCGGATTTCAGCGCGATTCCAGCTGCATTGCGGCTCAACTCGGGCGGGAATCAGGCCGGTCAGCCGCAGCCACCGGGCGCCTGCTGCGCCATGGCGCGCATGATTTCTTCAGTGCTCACATCGCGCTGGTGGGTGGCGATGGCCCAGTAATGGCCGAACGGATCGACCAGCATGCCATAGCGGTCGCCCCAGAACATGTCCTGCGGCGGCATTTTGGCCTCGCCGCCAGACGCGATGGCCTGGGCATAAACCGCATCGACATCGGCCACGTACAGGTGCAGCGTGACCGGGCTGCCCTTGAGCGCCTTGGGGCCCATGCTGCCATGCTCGGGAAAGTCGTCCACCAGCATGATGGTGGAATCGCCGATGCGCATGCTGGCATGCATGATCTTGCCGTCGGGACCAGGCAGGCGCATGGTTTCCACGGCATTGAATGCTTGCTGGTAATAGGCCATCGCTGCTGCCGCGCCCTCGCAAACGAGATGGGGCGTGATGGTATGCATGGCCGCAGGAACGGGCTGTGCCGCGTCAGGCTGTGCGGAAGTCGTCATGATGATCTCCTTTTCGAGCCATCCACTTTACGCCCACCGCCTGCGGCACGACTGAAATCGACGCGTTTTTTGCGTTTTCGAGACAACCAACCGGACCTTTGACCGGTCCGGTTCGCCATTCAAAAAATCAGAACGTGTAGTTCACGCGGGCGTACACGAAGCGTCCACCCCGGCCGAACGGCGCCCGGTTGGAAAACGGCGCCGCCGCGTTCGAGGTCAGCGACGACGGCAGCGAGTCCGGGTAGATATCGAACAGGTTGTCGGCGCCCAGCGCCAGCTGGGTTTGCTTGGTGATGGCGTAGCGGCCTTCGGCGTTGACAATGGTTTTCGCCGAAACGGTCACGTCCGTCGCGGCCGTGGTGCCGGCCGAGATGATCTCGCCGTAGCGGGTGGCGCTGGCGCTCACGCCCCACGCTGCCTGCTCCCAGTTGACCGATGCCGTGATCTTGTTCTTCGGCTGGCCTTTTTCCAGGCTGATCACGTTGGCGCGGCCGAACAGTACCGGCGCCGGGTTCAACGCAGCCAGTTCGGCTGTTTGCGGCACGCGTTTCACTTCGGTCTTGTTGTAGTTGCCGGCCAGGGTGAAGTCGAACTTGCCGTAAGCGGCCGAACGCCATGGGTAGTTGGCCACGATGTCGATGCCGTCGGTACGGGTATCGACGCCGTTGATGAAGAAGCGGGCGCCGCCGATGCCGGCATAACCACGCGACGCCAGGTAAGTACGCACATTGGCTGCGTTCAAGTTTTCCGACAACACGATGCGGTTATCGATATTGATGCGGTAGGCGTCGGCCGTGATGCTCAGCGCGCCAACGCGGAACACCGCGCCCAGCGAGAAGTTGACCGATTTTTCGGCGTCGAGGGGCTTGGCGCCCAGGGCGAGCGCAGCAGCGTCGGTCGGACGCAGGGTCACGATATCGAACGGCACGCCGTCAATAAAATTGGTGGACGTGGACGTGTAGAGCTGCTGCTGCGGCGACGGTGCGCGGAAGCCGTTCTGGACCGAACCGCGCAGGGCAAATTCCGGCACGAAGTCGTAGCGGGCGGCCAGCTTGCCGGTGACGTTGCTGCCGAAGTCCGAGTAATGCTCGGCGCGCGCTGCCAGCGAGGTCAGCAATTTGTCGGTCAGGTTGGTTTCCAGGTCGATGAAGGCGCCGGTGGAATGGCGGCCCTTGTCCACCGCGTTTTCCGGACGGTAGCCCGGGAAGCCCTGGGCGCCGGCTGCCGATGGCGTGCCGTTGGCCAGCAACACACCGCCGTAGCGGTAGGAATCGGGCTCGCCGGCCCACAATTCATAATTTTCCCAGCGCGCCTCGGCGCCCACGGCCACGTTGAGCGGCTTCGACAGGAAGGCCACGTCGACCGGACGCACGGCCGAGAAGTTGGCCGACAGCTGTTCGTAGGCGAAGCCGCCGGCATCGAAGTCGGTCTTGCTGGCTGCGCCGAGCGAGCGGTTGAGCGTGTTGGTCACGTCGAACGCCATCTTGTTCTTGCCGTAGGTGAGCGAGGTGTCATAGTCCCAGCCCTGGCCGCTCCAGGTGGTGCCGAGCGCCGCGCTGAAGTCGGTCACGGTCGGTTCGATCACGGGCAGGAAACCGTCCGGGTAGATTGCCGCCACGTTCTCGTCCTGCAATGGACGGCGGAAGAACGCTGCCGATTCCGACTCGCGCCGCTGATAGCTGGCCCAGCCGTAAATTTTCTGGCCGCTGGCCAGGGTCTGGCCCGCATTGGCAAACAGGGTCGCCTGCTTGAGGTTGGGATCACCGGACCAGGTATCGTAGCGGTTGGCGGTCAGTTCGCGCGGATCGAAGGCGCCGGTGGCGGCATTGCCCACGCGCGGGTAAAACTGGCGCGTGTCGTAAGCGCTGCGCTCGCTGTGTTGTTGCTGCTTCAACTCGGCTGCGACGGTCAGGAAGCCGTTGTCGCCCAATTCAAAACCTTTCCAGCCACCCACGGTGTAGGTCTGGCCGTCGGTGCGCTTGCGTTCGGTCGGAACCGAGAGACCCAGCCCGGTCGGCTGCGCCACCGGGTTGAAGCTGTATTCGGTCTTGCGCACGCCGCCGGTGGCGCTCAGGGCGCCGCCGCTGCGGTTTTCGCGCAGGCGGAAGTTGATCACGCCGGCAATCGCATCGGAACCGTACTGGGCGGCAGCGCCGTCACGCAGCACTTCCACGGTATTGATAATGCCGGACGGCAGGGTATTGATGTCGGTCGAGGCCGAACCACGGCCGATGGTGCCATTTACATTGACCAGCGACGACGCATGGCGGCGCTTGGAGTTCACCAGCACCAGCACCTGGTCGGGCGCCAGGCCGCGCAGGGTGACCGGACGCACGGTGTCGGTGCCGTCGGTCAGGCCCGGGCGCGGGAAATTCAGCGCTGGCAGCACTTTCGACAGCGACTCGCTCACTTCGGTCACGCCATTGTTACTCAGGGTCTTGGCGGAAATCACATCGACGGCCGAGGCGGTATCGAGTACGGAGCGGTTCGAGACGCGGGTACCAGTAACCACTACCGTGGCTTCAGGGGCTGCGGCCGGGGCGTCGGCCGACTGCGCGTGGGCGGTACCGGTGGTGGCGAACAGTGTGACGATGGCAACACTGAGCAGGCGGCGTTGCAGCTGTGGCTGAACTGAAAATTTATTCATATATGACCAATCATTGTTGCGGGTTGTTTTTATGTGAAAACAATATAAGGCTTGCAGTTATATAAAGGAACGAACGATTCGGCATAAGCTTTATATAAAAAAAGTAGTTGCACAGGGGGCAGCCGCAATCTTTCCTATCCAATCGGTAAGTATCGCAGTGCAGCATCCGCGCGTATCCTTACCCCTTTGGAAACTCATCACACATCGTACAACGCGGTGTTACCTCCCTACTATGTCCAAAGATAACGTCAATCTGTCACGCCGCACCATCCTGATGGCGACTGCGGCAGCCGTTCCCCTGGTGACCGCGCCCCTCTACAAGGCACAGGCCGAGGGCCTGGAAGGCACCGACCTGCAACGCTACCAGCCGGTGTTTTTTACCGCACCAGAATGGCAATTCCTGCTGGCCGCCTGCGACCGCCTGATCCCGGCCGAGGGCCGCGGCCCCGGCGCGCTGGAAACCAATGTGCCGGTGTTTATCGACCAGCAACTGAAAAACGGCCTCGGCGACGATGTCTATATGCAGGGCCCGCACCAGGCCGATGCGCCGGCCACCATGGGGTTCCAGCAAACCCATAGCCCGCAGGAAATGTACCGGATCGGCATCAGGCTGGCGCAACAGGCCAGCGTGGCCGCGCACGGCAAGCAGTTCCAGCAACTGTCGCCCGCAGACAAGGATGCGCTGCTCACCAGGCTGCAAAAAAACGACATCGACTTTGCCGCCCTGGGCGATCCGTCATTGAAAGCTTCGCAATTTTTCGGCCAGATGCTGGGCGACGCCAAGAACGGCTACCTGGCCGACCCCGCCTACGGCGGCAACAAGGACATGAAGGCCTGGGTAGCGATCGGCTTCCCCGGCGCCCGCGCTGCCTTCACCGAATGGGTCGATACCCACAATGTCAAATATCCGCTGGGGCCAGTGAGCCTCTCTGGCAAGCGCGCTTGATGAGGCACTAAAACCTACTGCGCGATCGCCTATCGCCCTTGCGTTGCTCAGCGTACGTTCGTACGCCTGCGCTACTCAGGACGATATCCGACCGCTCGCTACGGTTTTAGAGGCCTCCTAACCAATAGGTACCTTATGCAAAAAATTACCAATGACGACGTCGATGTCGTCATCGTCGGACTCGGCTGGGCCGGCTCCATCATGGCCATCGAACTGGCGCAGGCCGGCCTGAAAGTGCGCGCGCTCGAACGCGGCCCGGACCGCCCGCCGGAAGACTTCGCTTACCCGAAACCGGCCGACCAGTACGCTTACGCAATCCGCAACAAGGTCTTTGCCACCCCGCGCGATGCAGCGCTCACGGTGCGCTACAACACCGGCGAAACCGCTCTGCCCACCCGCAAGTGGGGCGCGTTTGCGCCCGGCACCGGCGTCGGCGGCTCCGGCTTGCACTGGACGGGCGTGCTGATCCGCCCTACCCCCACCGACCTCAAGCTCAAGACCTATGCCGACCAGGCCTACAAGCGCGGCACGCTCGACCCCGACATGCGCGTCAAGGACTTCCCGTTTACCTGGGACGAGATCGAACCGCACTTCGACAAGTTCGACAAGATTTGCGGCCTGTCCGGCAACACGGGCAACCTGAACGGCCAGATCCAGCCCGGTGGCGATCCGTTCGAAGGGCCGCGCTCGAACCCGTACCCGCTGCCGGCGCTGCACGACACCTACAACAGCTCGCTGTTTGCGGCCACCGCGAAAAGCATGGGCTACCACCCGTTTCCCAATCCGTCGGCCAATGTCTCGTCCGCCTGGACCAACCCGTACGGCGCGCAACTGGCGCCGTGCAATTACTGCGGCTATTGCAGCAAGTACCCGTGCCTGAATTATTCGAAGGCCTCGCCGCAGACCGCCATCCTCGACGTGGTCAAGCGCATGCCCAACTTCGACTACAAGGTCAACGCGATGGTGATCCGCGTCGATCTGCACGCCGATAAAAAGACCGCCAGGGGCGTGACCTATATCGACGAGCAGCAGCGCGAAGTATTCCAGCCGGCAAAAATCGTCATCCTGTCGAGCTTCCAGTTCGCCAACGTGCGCCTGATGCTGCTCTCCGGCATCGGCAAACCGTACGACCCGGTCACCGAGACCGGCACCATCGGCCGCAACTACGCCTTCCTGTCGAACGGCGCGGCCACCCTGTTCTTCAAGGACAAGCACTTCAATTCGTTTGCCACGGCCGGCGCCACCGGCGAGATGTTCAACGACATTTCGCCCGGCAACTTCGACGACGGCATCCGGCTCGGCTTCCTCGGCGGCGCCAAGATCCACAGCTCGCAGTCGACCGGCGCGCCGATCGGCACCGCGCTGCCGCCGGGCACGCCCAGCTGGGGCCAGGGCTGGAAGGAAGGCATGGTGGACTGGTACGACCGCTCGATGAAGATCGGCATCACCACCACCTGCCAGTCGTACCGCGGCCACTTCCTCGACCTCGACCCGACCTACAAGGACCCGTGGGGCCAGCCACTGCTGCGCATGACGTTCGACTGGCGCCAGAACGAACTCAAATTGCAGCGCTACCTTCGCGAGATCGTTGGCAAGATCGCCAAGGAAATGAAGCCGGACTTCATGTCGGAAAGTTTCCTCGGCCTCGATTCGCACTGGGACATCACCAAGTACGTGTCCACCCACAACGTGGGCGGCGCCATCATGGGCGATTCGCCGCGCGACTCGGCGCTGAACCGCTACCTGCAATCGTGGGATGTGCACAATGTGTTCGTACCGGGCGGCAATGCCTTCCCGCAGAACTTCCAGGCCAACCCGACCGCCACCATCGGCGCCATCACGCTGTTCGCGGCCGAGGCGATCAAGAACCACTATTTGAAAAACCCTGGCCCGCTGGTGCAAGCATGATGATGATCAAACAATTCGCCCACTTCCTGACGCTGGCGGCCGCACTGGCAGCGACCACCGCGTTCGCCGCCCCGGCCGAGACCCTGGTCCAGCGCGGCGCCTACCTGGCCCGCGCCGGCGACTGCATCGCCTGCCACAGCGCGCCCGGCAAGCCGGCGTTTGCCGGCGGCCTGGCCATCGACAGCGGCCACGGCATCATCTACTCGACCAACATCACGCCCGACAAGCAGCGCGGCATCGGCGCGTACACCGAGCAGCAGTTTGCCGACGCGGTGCGCAAGGGCGTCAAACCGGACGGCACCCACCTGTACCCGGCCATGCCGTACACCAGCTACGCCAAGGTGGCCGACGCCGACATCAAGGCCCTGTACGCCTACTTCCAGGCCGGCGTCCAACCGTCGGCTTACAAGCCGCCGTCCACCAGCATGGACTTCCCGTTCAACCTGCGCTGGGGCATGGCGGTGTGGAACTACATGTTCGCGTCCGATAAGCCGTTCAAGGCGCAGCCGGGCTGGAGCGCGCAAGTGCGCAATGGCGCCTACCTGGTCGAAGGCCTGGGCCATTGCAGCAGCTGCCACACGCCGCGCGGCTTTGCCATGAACGAAAAAGCCGGCGACAGCTCGGAGGCGAAATTCCTCGCCGGCGGCGACTTGAATGGCTGGCCGGTGCCGTCGCTGCGCGGCCTGCCGCGCTGGAGCGAGGCCGCCATCGTCGACTACCTGCAAACGGGACGCAACGCCACGTCGGCCGTGGCCGGTGAAATGACAGCCGTGGTCGCGCACAGCACGGCGTACCTGGACGACGCCGATCTGCAATCGATCGCCGCCTACCTGAAAACCCTGTCGCCCGCCGCACCGCGCACGGCCACCGTCAAGGCCCAGGGCGTGGAAGCGACCGCGAAAAAACTGACGGCCGCGACCAACCTGACCCTGGGCGAGCGCCTGTACCTCGACAACTGCGCCGCCTGCCACTTCGTCAACGGCAAGGGCGCCAGCCGCGTGTTCCCGGTGCTCGACGGCGCCACCGTCGCCAACGCCGAGAGCCCGGCCGGTCTGATCCACGTGATCATGCAGGGCGCCCGCACGCCATCGACCGACAAGGCGCCGTCGATCCTGGTCATGCCGGGCTTCGGCAAACGGCTCGACGACCAGGAGGTGGCGGCGCTGGCGTCGTTCGTGCGCCAGGGTTGGAGCAATACCGGCGCGCCGGTGACCGAGCGCGAGGTGGCGAAGGTGCGGACAAGGCTCACGCAGGAGTAAGCCGCGCCGGCGGTTGCCGGTTAAGCCGCGCCGGCGGCAGCCGGCCGGCACCGCGATCGGCCAGCCACGGTCAGCCGCCGCGCGCCGCCCCGGCCAGCGCCGCCAGCGACGGCGCATCGAGCCGCAGGCTGGCCGCTGCCGCGTTCTCGCGCAGGTGGGCCACCGACGACGTGCCGGGAATGACCAGCATGTTCGGTGCACGTTGCAGCAGCCAGGCCAGCGCCACCTGCATCGGCGTGGCGTCGAGCGCGGCCGCCACCTGGCTCAAGGCGTCGGTCTGCAACGGCGTAAAGCCGCCCAGCGGAAAGAACGGCACATAGGCGATGCCTTGCGCGGCCAGGCTGTCGATCAGCGCATCGTCGTGGCGGTGCACCAGATTGTAGTGGTTCTGCACGCAGACAATCGGTGTGATCGCCTGCGCTTCGGCGACCTGCGCGGCCGTGACGTTGCTCAGGCCGATGTGGCGCACCAGGCCCTCCTGTTTCAAGCGCAACAAGGTAGCGAGCGCTGGCGCCAGCGACGAGCCGTCCGGGCCGTTGACGCCCGGCGCGCGCAGGTTGACCACGTCGAGCGCGTCCAGGCCCAGGTGGCGCAGGTTCGAATGCACCGCCTCGCGCAGCTGCTGCGGCGCGGCGGCCGGGTTCCAGGACCCGTCGGCGCCGCGCAGGAAGCCGATCTTGGTGACGATGGTCAGATCGTCACGGTAAGGGTGCAGCGCTGCGCGGATGATCTGGTTGGTGACGTGGGGGCCGTAGAAGTCGGCGGTATCGATATGGTTGATGCCCAGTTCCAGCGCCGCGCGCAGCACCGCCACGGCGGCGGCGCGGTCTTTCGGCGGGCCGAACACGTGCGGTCCGGCCAGTTGCATGGCGCCGTAGCCGAGGCGGTTGAAGGTGATGTCGCAACGGGCTGGCGTAAAGCGGTCGTCTGTCAGGTAGGTCATGGCGGCTCCAGTAAGGGAAAAAATCAACGATGCGTCGCGACGGCACCAGTGCATGGTAGCGCGCCCGGCGCCGCCTGATAACCGGGCGATGGCGCACAGGCCGTGCGCAATTCCGAACAGTGCTCACCGGCCCCCAACAGCTCCCACAACAAGCTCCTACATATCCCGCCAACCCGTTCCTACACGTGGCGTCACCAGTCACCCGCATCATGGGTTTTCGCCCGGCAGCCTCTGCCGACTTCGCCTCCCTTTTCGACCAAGGAGAACCCATGTTTGCCCACACCAAGCGTTTGCAATACACCGTGCGTGTCAATGAACCCAATCCCGGACTGGCCAACCTGATGCTGGAACAGTTTGGCGGCCCGCAGGGAGAACTGGCGGCCGCCTGCCGCTACTTCACCCAGGCCCTGTCGGAAGACGATCCGGGCCGCAAGGACATGTTGTTCGACATCGCCACCGAAGAACTGAGCCACCTGGAAGTGATCGGCAATATCGTGGTCATGCTCAACAAGGGCGCCAAGGGCCGGCTGGCCGAAGGCGTGGACCAGGAAGGCGAGCTGTATCGCACAATCACCGGTGCCGGCAACGACAGCCATGTCACGCAAGTGCTGTTTGGCGGCGGCGCGCCGCTGATCAATTCGGCCGGCGTGCCCTGGACCGCCGCCTACATCGACACCATCGGCGAACCGACCGCCGACCTGCGCTCCAACATCGCCGCCGAAGCACGCGCCAAGATCGTCTACGAACGCCTGATCAACGTCACCGACGATCCCGGCGTGAAAGAAGCGCTGGGCTTTTTGATGACGCGCGAAATCGCCCACCAGAAATCGTTTGAAAAAGCGCTGTACACGATCACGCCCAACTTCCCACCAGGAAGAATGCCGGGCGACCCGCGCTTTACCAGCGTGTACTTCAATATGTCGCAGGGCGGCGCCGACATGCTGGGCCCGTGGAACGACGGCCCGGAATGGCAGCGCGTCGATGCGCGCGACGCCCAGGTGGCGGTCGATGGCGGCGACGGCAGCGCCAGCGTGCAGGTGCAGCAGGACGACGCCGAGCAGCTCGACCGCATGGCCAACCGCACCAGGTCCGATCCCGGTATCGATCCAAGTCTGGATCACCTCGCCGGCGCCGGAATGGGCACGGCGCCCGAGGGCGACGGCGTTGCCAAAGGCCCCCTGGCCTGAAGGAGACCGTCATGACCACCACCACCCCACGCGAACACCTGGTCGACTGGCTGCGCGACGCGCATGCGATGGAGCAGCAGGCCGAGGCCATGCTCGAAGCCCAGGCCGAACGGCTCGACCACTACCCGCAGTTGCGCGAGCGCATACGCCAGCACATCGATGAAACCCGCTGGCAGCGCGCCCAGCTCGAATCGTGCCTGGAACGCCATGGCGCCAGCCCTTCCACGCTCAAGGACATGACCGGCAAGCTGATGGCCTTCGGCCAGGGCCTGGGCGGCATGCTGGCCAGCGACGAAGTGGTGAAGGGCGCGATGGCCGGCTACGTGTTCGAGAACCTGGAAATCGCCAGCTACACGGCGCTGATCGTGGCGGCCGAAGCGGCCGGTGACGAGCTCACGCTCGATGCCTGCCGCAAGATCCTGACGCAGGAACACGCCATGGCGGCCTGGCTGCTGGAGCACCTGCCGGAAACCACCGGCGCATTCCTCTCGCGCTCTGCCACCCCGGGCGCGACCGCCCGTCATTAACGCAATAACGCAATAACGCCCAAGCCGGGCGCCCGCTGCGCGGCTGGAACCTCAGCCGTGCAGCACTTGCACGTACTGGGCCAGCGCGGCGCGCACGGCGGCCACGGATTGATCGACAGCAGGATGGTGGACCTTGCCGGCCAGGCGGTCGGCAAGGACGACGATGATGTTGGGCGAGACCTTGCCACCGCACTGGAGGGCGTCGGAGTATTCGCGGATATCGACCAGGGACTGCCTGATGGAGGGATGGGTGCGCTGATCCCACGCGGCCGGCGTGGCGAGCCACGCTGCCACCGCATGTTCGAGATCGGCGATCGCGCGAAACAGGCTTTCGCGCGCCTCGCCAGACGCCTGCTGGCCGGCTGGGGCGGAGGCGGAAACGCTGGGTCCGGAATGATTTTGCATGATCGGTGACGGCGACTGATAATAATATGACTAACTGCGATGACTAACTGCGAGAACTAACTGCAATGACTAACTGAACAATGATTAACTGAACAATGACTAACTGAGCAATGACTGATTGGGCAACGACTAATTGAGCAATAACTGACTGGGGCGGCAGCTCAGGGTGCAAGCCAGACCGCGTGAGGCTGCGGCAGCAACCACGGCGGCGCATCAAGGCGGGCAAACAGCCGCCGCGCCAAGCCCGATGGCGTGGCGCAGCGGCGGCTAAACCAAGCGTGATACGCGACCTGGCCGGGTCAACGGTTCTTGTGGCTTTGGCGGCCGGCTTCCGCGTGCTGCTCCGGCGTGCCGCCACGGGTGCTGCCCGAACCTGAACCAGAACTGCTGCGGCTGCCCGAACCGGAACCGCTTTGCTCGTTGCCGTCGTTCTTGTGGCTCTGGCGACCGGCAGCGGCGTGTTGCTCAGGCGTGCCGCCCCGGGTGCCGCCCGACCCGCCACCAGACGAACTGCCTGACGAACTGCCCGAGGAACCCGATGCGCTTTGCTGGTTGGTGTTCTTGTGGCTTTGGCTGCCGGCCTGGCGCGCCTCTTCCGAATCGAACTCGTGGGCGTTGCCGGAGGCGTGCGCAGCACGTCCGCCTTCGGCAGCGATCTCGCGTTGACGTTCCGGGTCCATCGATGCAAAGCCACGACCGCCGCCCTGGTTGCCCGACTGCTGATTGCCTTTATTACCTTGGTTCGAGTTTGCCATGATAAGTCTCCTGAGATGCGCCGCGTCCGCCTATCGGCCGCGACAGGGTTCCTATGATGCGCAGCCATGGTCGGGGCGAATATCGGCTGTCGGCTTGGGGTTAGGTAGGAACGCTCCGACGCAAAATGTCCAGCGGATCGACATGTATCGCGATGGAAATCAAGCGTGGCCCCAGAGTGCCGGACGCGACAAAAAACATGCGCCAGCTTGGTCAATTTCGCAATTGCCCGCCCAGCATTGCGCTTGCAAAATGCCAAGCTACCCAGAAAGCGCACCCAATAGCGCCCACCGATCGGAGACTTTATGCCTGCGCCTGTCCGCCACATCTGCATCATCCTTTCTGCCTTGTTGTCGCTGCCTGTCGCAGCCGAAACCATTACCGTCAGCTCGCCCGACGGCCGCAATGCCGTCACCATCGACAGCACCGGGCTGACCTGGTCGCTCGCCCGCGACGGCAAGCCCATCATCGCACCGTCGCCGCTGGGCCTGAAACTCGATATCGGCGCCATCGGCCGCGGTGCACGCCTGGTGGACCAGCAACAAACCACTGTCAACGACACGTACCAGATCGTGCTGGGCAAGGCCAGCAGCGCGCCCGACCACTACCGGCAACTGGCACTGACGTTTGACGCCAGCGCCGCGCTGAAGTTCCAGCTGCTGGTGCGCGCCTACGACAACGGCGTGGCGCTGCGCTACGTGGTGCCGGAACAGCCTGGTATACAAGCGCTGAACGTCAAAGCTGAAGACACCCAGTTCAACTTCGCCAAGGACTACGACTGCTGGGGCGCCAACATGGGCCGCTTCGACACCAGCTTCGAAGCCGAGTACGACCAGGTGAAGGCGTCGAAAATCCGCAACTTCCACAACGTCATCGCGCCGCTGGTGTGCAAGACCGGCGCTGGCAACACCACGTTTGCGATTGCCGAATCGGATGTCAAGGATTACCCGGGGTTCTTCCTGTCCGGCCGCGGCGACGCCGGCCTGGGCGTGGGCGTGACGCTGCCGCCGCGCTTCGACAACGACCGCGACTTCCGCTCGCGCAAGACGGTGTCGGCCAGCGTGCAGTTCAAGGGGGACGGTTTTAGAACGCCGTGGCGCGTGGTGATGCTGGGCGACGCGCCCGGCGACCTGGCCGCTTCCGCGCTGATCCCCACGCTGGCGGCGCCATCGCGCATTGCCGACACCAGCTGGATCAAGCCGGGCAAGACCTCGTGGGACTGGTGGAACGACTGGGCCGTCAACATTCCCAATGCCGGCGTCAATACCGCCACCTACCGCGCCTTTGTCGATTTTTCGAAGCAGATGAAGCTCGACGATATCCTGATCGACGAAGGCTGGTCGGTGGGCAGCGACATCGAACCGAACCCGCAGGCCGACGTCACCCGCGCCAAGCCGGAGATGGACATGCCGGCGCTGATGCAATATGCGCGCGAGCGCAACGTGGGCGTGTGGCTGTGGGTGCAGTGGCACCAGCTCGACCGCCAGATGGACGCCGCCTTCCGCCAGTACGCCGCCTGGGGCATCAAGGGCGTCAAGGTGGACTTCATGAACCGCAACGACCAGGAAATGGTGGACTGGTACCACAAGGTGCTGGCCAAGGCTGCCGAGTACAAGCTGATGGTCAACCTGCACGGCGCCTACCCGCCCGATGGCCTCAACCGCACCTGGCCCAACTACATCACCCAGGAGGGCGTGCTGGGCGCAGAGAACAACAAGTGGAGCGCCCGCATCACCGCCACCCACAACGTCACATTACCGTTTACGCGCATGATCCTGGGGCCGATGGACTACACGCCCGGTGGCTTTCGCAACGCCGCGCCGGCCAACTTTGTCGCCCGCAACCACGAGCCGATGGTGCTGACCACGCGCGGCCAGGCCGTGGCCATGTACGTGGTCTATGACAGCCCGCTGCAAATGGTGGCCGATGCGCCGGCCGCCTACAAGAATGCCGACGGCTCCTGGGCCGATGGCGCCGAGTTCATCCAGCAGGTGCCCACCACGTGGGACGAAACCCGCATCCTGGCTGGCGACATCGGCCAGTACATCGTCTCGGCCCGGCGCAAGGGCAACACCTGGTACCTGGGCGCGATGACCAACGAAGCCGCGCGCACGGTCAAGGTGCCACTGGCATTCCTCGGCAAGGGAAGCTTCACCGCGCAGGTGCTGGAAGACGGCAAGGACCAGAACCACTTGCGCGCCAGCACGCGCCAGGTGACTGCGGGCCAGAGCCTGACCTTGAAATTGGCGCCTTCGGGCGGCGCGGTTGCTGTCATCATGCAGTGATCCGCCCGGACGACACGTTTTGCGCCGGGCGGCTACAATAGCCGTCACTAGTCCGCCAACCGATAAGGAGATTTACCTATGAGCGATAACACCGTCAAGATCGATATCGGCCTGTCCGAGAAAAACCGTTCCGAGATCGCCGCTGGCCTGTCCGGCCTGTTGGCCGACAGCTACACCCTGTACCTGATGACCCATAACTTCCACTGGAACGTCAAGGGTCCCATGTTCAATTCGCTGCACCAGATGTTCATGGCCCAGTACACCGAGCAGTGGGGCGCGCTCGACCTGATCGCCGAACGGATCCGCGCGCTGGGCTATCCGGCGCCCGGCACCTACGCCCAGTTCGTGCAACTGGCCACCATCAAGGAAGTGGAAGGCGTGCCGAAAGCGATGGACATGGTGCGCCACCTGGTGAACGCCCAGGAAGCCACCGCCCGCACCGCGCGCAAGCTGCTGCCGCTGGTGGGCGAGGCCGACGACCAGCCGACCGCAGACCTGCTCACCCAGCGCCTCGATGTGCACGAAAAAACCGCGTGGATGCTGCGCAGCCTGCTGGAAGAATAAAAGTTACCTGAGAGTTACACGAGCCCGTCGCCCGGCGGGTTCGCTTCCACCGGCCCCTCCCCTGCGGCTGCAATTTTAAATTCTCCCACCTAACATTTCCTCTAACTTTTGCTGTACGATACCTGACTCATCCGTCAATAAGGCCGGATGCATGGTTGTTTTCGCCATCCACGAGGTGCTGCGGAAATCGTATATTTAGGGCAAGAGGATCAAGGCATCTGCTTCCTTCGTGTCCCGATCTCTTGGAGACGGAATGGGAGCTTTGCCCCTACCATTGAACAGCCCTGCGCAGCAGGAACTTCCGGTACGCCAGCCGCGCCACACCCGCCTGCTGGCGTTGCTGTGCATTGCTGCCGCCCTGGTGGCCACGGGCGCTGAAACCTGGCGCTGGTCGCGCAGCGCACTGCACCGCGAACGCCCCACCTTGCCAGTCCACACCGGGGCGCCGATTACCGGCGTCACCGAGCTGTCGCACAGTATTCTTCCGATGCCGGCAGGCGTGCCGTCCGCGCACGCCAGTTCGCTCGCCACCCTGCCCGGTGGCGGCCTGGTGGCGTTCTGGTGGGCCGGCAGCCGCGAGAGCGGTCCCGACGTCAAGGTCTATGCCTCGCGCTGGGCCGATGGCAAGTGGAGCCGCTACTGGGAAGTAGCCAGCCGCGAGTCGCTGGGCAAGGCGCTCGGCTACGGCGTACGCCGCATCGGCAACCCGGTGGCGTGGACCGCGCTCGATGGTTCGCTGCACTTGTACGTGGTGGCTACAGGCCTGGGCGGCTGGGCCGCCGCGCGCCTGGTGCAAATGCAGTCGCACGACCAGGGCGCCACGTTTACCGTCAAGCGCGTGCTGCCGATGTCGCCGCTGTTCAATACCAGCACGCTGGTGCGCTCGGCGCCGCTGGCACTGGCCGACGGCAGCTGGTGGCTGCCGGCGTATTTCGAAATCGGCTACAAGTATCCGATGCTGATCTCGTTTAACGCCCAGGGCGAACCGCAGCGGGTTACCCGCATCGGCACCCGTACCCAGTCGCTGCAACCGAGCCTGGTCTCGATGTCGCCCACCGAGGTGCGGGCCTGGATGCGCGACGACGGCAAATCGCGCCGCGTGCAGCAGGCCGTGAGCCGCGATGGCGGCCAGACCTGGAACGACGTCGAAGCGACCGCCCTGTTCAACGACAGCACGGCCCTGGCGGTGCTGCGCCTGTCCAATGGCAGCCTCCTGATGCTGCACAACCGCGAAGACATCGACGGCAGCGCCCGCAGCGCACTGACGCTGTCGCTGTCCACCGATGCGCGCACCTGGCGCCCGCTGCTCGACATCGTCGACGGCGGCGCCGGCGACGAATTCTCGTACCCCGCCATGAGCCAGGTCGGCGACGAGCTGCACATCAGCTATACGTACCAGCGGCGCGCCATCGCCCACCATCAATTCAAAATCAACCTGCAGGGGGAAACCAAGTGAACCTGCCCGATCTCATGCTGCAGATTGTGTATGGCCGCCTGGCCTGGGCGCTGGTCGCCGCCGCCCTGCTGCTGGCGCTGCTGCCGGTCACCGCCTGCCGCACCAAGGTGCTGATCGTGGCCGCCACAGCGGCGCTGATGGCCCTGCCCGGCCCGGCCTCGCCGGCCTACTGGCTCACGCTGGCATTACAGTACCCGAGCGGCCTGCTGCTCGGCTTTGCCGTGATGGCGCTGCGCGCCCGCTGGCATGGCAGGCAGCCCCGTTTCGCCATGCGTCCCGGCCTGGCGCTGGGCCTGGCGGCGATCGGTCTGCTGTTGTATCTCGATACCTTCGGCGTCCTGGCGCTGGGACTGTACTATGGCGGGTTCAACCCGGTGGCGGCGCCGCTGCTGGCGTGCGCGGCCGCTGTCGGCTTCGCCGTCAATGCGTGGCGCGGCCACGCTGCCGCGCCGTCGGCAGCGATGCTGATGGCACTGCTGCTGTTCTCGGTGCTGCGTCTGCCGACCGGCAACCTGTGGGATGCCCTGCTCGATCCGCTGCTGTGGTCCTGGGCGCTGGGCTCGACCATCGTGGCCGCCCGCCGCCGCCTCGCAGGGCGCCGTGCCTTGCACCGCAAACCGGCGCAGGCCGGCCCGGACCTGGTCGCAGCGCGGGCTGCCAGGGCAGAATGATGCGGCGCCTCAAGCAATACGGTATAAACAATATAAATAACTGAGTAAATAACTGAATCAAGGAGTGGGTATGGCAAATAACAAATGGTACGGTCACCCGGTGATCGCGGTGGGCATCCTGATCAACGTGTTCGTGATGATCCTGGCGATCGTCTGGCGCAACGACCCGCCGGCGCTGTGGCGCCTGGTGGTGGAAGACGGCATCGTCGAGTGGATGCAGTTCCTGTGCTTTGCCCTGCTCTCCGGCCTGCTGGGTTTCCTGGCGGTGGAACAATGGCAGCGCAACCCGAAAATCAACCTGCCGCTGCTGGCCTCCGTTTTCCTGTGCGCGCTGGTGGGACTGGCCGCGCTCGAGGAAATCAGCTGGTTCCAGCGCATCCTCAACATCGCCTCGCCCGAGTTCTTCCTGGAAAATAACAAGCAGGCCGAGACCAACATCCACAACCTGGCCATGGGCAGCGGCAGCCTGCACAAGGTGCTGTTGCTGAAAATCATCGCCATCGTCGGCCTGACCCACAACATCATCCTGCCGATCGTGGCGCTCAAGCGTCCCGGCGTGCAGCGCTGGGTGGAAAGCCTGGGCCTGTACCTGCCGCCGCTGTGGCCATCGGTGATTTACATCGTCCTGGTGGCGATTTCGCACCTGACCATCGACCATCCGCGCAAGGGTGAACTGGGCGAGATGTTCGGCGCCGTGCACTACCTGGTGACGGTGTTTGCCGCCTACTACCTGGGCGCCAACTACGGCCGTCCGGCAGTGTTCCAGGACGCGCCCGATGCGCGCCGCGTCTCCACCCTGTTCTGCATGCTGCTGGTGTTCCTGCTCATGACCGGCTGGATGCTGTCGGCCGGCGCCGGCGCCGGCAGCTACATCGCCACCCACCCGGGCTTCGGAGCCGAATGATGCAACGGCGTGAAGGCACTTTCCTCCAGCACAGCGGCGCCCGGCTCGAACGCGTGACCCGCTGGGCCGGCCCCTACGCCGCACTGGTGCAGTTGCTGCTGCTCGGCGCCGCGCTGCTCACGCTCTCGCGCCTTGGCCTGATCGCCTGGCAGTGGGACCGCGTGGCGGCCACCGGCATCGTCGGCCGCATCCTGGTGCAGGGCGTGCGCGCCGACCTGATTTTGCTCGGTTATTTCATCGCGCTGCCGCTGTTGCTGGCGCCGTTGCTGGCCTATCAAAAAACGCTGCGCATCTGGAAAGCGGTCTCGGTGACCTGGGTGACCTTCGCCCTGATCTTCATCGTCTTCATGGAAGTGTCCACGCCGCAGTTCATCATGCAGTTCGATGTGCGCCCGAACCGGCTCTTCGTCGAATACCTGTCGTACCCGAGCGAAGTCATCGCCACGCTGTGGAACGGCTTCCGCATCGCGCTGGTGCTGGGCGTACTGGCCACCATCGCTTTCACCATCGGCATCTACAAGCTGCTCCAGGCGGCCTCGATCAACGTCACCACCTGGCGCGCCTGGAAGATGCTGGCCGTGTGGCCGGTGCTGGTCGTGCTGGTGTTCGTGCAGATCCGCTCGACCACCGCCCACCGCCCCGCCAACCCGGCGCTGTTTGCGCTGACCGGCGACTCGATGGTCAATTCCATCATCATCAATTCGCCGTGGTCGGTGCTCGACGCCATCTATTCGATGAGCAAGGAAGCCAATTCGTCGGAGATCTACGGCGAGTATCCGCGTGAAAAAGTCTTCACCACCGTGAAAAGCGCGCCGTGGCTGCGCGACCTGCAGTTCACCAATCCCGAGCTGCCCACGCTGCACCAGCAGACCGCGTTTGTCCAGCGCGAGCGCCCGCTGAACCTGGTGATCGTGCTCGAGGAAAGCCTGGGCGCGACGTTCGTGCAATCGCTGGGCGGCCTGCCGGTGACCCCGGAGCTGGAAAAGCTCAAGAATGAGGGCTGGTGGTTCGAGCAGCTGTACGCCACCGGCACCCGCTCGGTGCGCGGCATCGAGGCCGTGGTGGCTGGTTATGCGCCAACGCCCGCGCGCAGCGTGGTCAAGCTGTCGCTGGCGCAGCAAAACTTCTACACCCTGGCGCTGGGCCTGGGCCAGCAAGGCTACCACACCGAATTCGTGTACGGCGGCGAGGCGCACTTCGACAATATGCGCGGCTTCTTCACCGGTAACGGCTTCCAGAGCGTGGTCGATCGCAAGTCGATGAAACCGGTGTTCGAAGGCAGCTGGGGCGCGTCCGACGAAGACCTGTTCGACAAATCGCTCGAACGCCTGAAGACCTTGCACGCCGACGGCAAGCCGTTCTTCAGCCTGATCTTTACCTCGTCGAACCATGAGCCATTCGAGTTCCCCGACGGCCGTATCAAGCTGCATGACCCGGAAAAGCAGACCGTCAACAACGCGGTGATGTACGCCGACTACGCGCTGGGCCGCTTCATCGCGCAGGCGAAAAAAGAGGCGTACTGGAAGGACACCGTCTTCCTGATCGTGGCCGACCACGACAACCGCGTGTACGGCGACAGCCTGGTGCCGATCAAGAAGTTCCACATCCCCGGCCTGATCCTCGGCGCCGATGTGCAACCGAAGCGCATCAAGATCATCGCCAGCCAGGTGGACCTGGCGCCCACGCTGTTGTCGCTGATCGGCGTCTCGAGCGAACACCCGATGATCGGCCGCGACCTGGCCCGCGACAGCGACTCGCCGGGCCGCGCCCTGATCCAGTTCGACAATTACTTTACCTGGCTCGACGACACCTCCGCCACCATCCTGCGCCCGGGCCAGGAACCCTTGCTGGGCGCCTATGACTTCGGCACCGGCGTGATGACGCCGCAAACTAAGGCGCCGGACCCGGCCAAGGTGGACCAGGCCATGTCGCACGTGATTTTGCCGTCGATTTTGTATCGGGAACAGCGCTATAAGTTGGCGAAGTAACACGCTAGTACCGCTAACCAAAAGCCCGCATCGCTGCGGGCTTTTTCGTTTTAACCGGTGTACCGCACGCGCCAGCCGGGAACCGCCATTTGAGAGGTATCCGGCCAGACGCTCATCGTTTAAGTGCGGCAACTTGGGAGCACCCGCAGAACGCGGTAAAATGCCCACACATACGCGAGCGACACCCCTCCTCGCAAAACCAGCATCTCCGCCCCACCGCACCACCGAAAACGAAACAATGACCACCGTCCCCACCGAAATCAACGCTGCCGCCGTCAAGAACGCTGTCACGAAGAATCCTGCCGAGAAAATCACGCCGATGATGGCCCAATACATGGGCATCAAGGAACAGCATCCCGACATGCTGGTGTTCTATCGCATGGGCGATTTCTACGAGCTGTTCCACGAGGATGCGGAAAAGGCGGCGCGCATCTTGGGCATTACGCTCACGGCGCGCGGGTCGTCGGGCGGACAGCCGATCAAGATGTGCGGCGTGCCATTCCATTCGCTCGAAGGCTACCTGGCCAAGCTGGTCAAGATAGGCGAGTCGTGCGCGATCTGCGAGCAGATCGGCGATCCGGCCACCAGCAAGGGACCGGTCGAGCGCAAGGTAATGCGCGTAGTCACGCCGGGTACCTTGACCGACGCCGACCTGCTGCCGGAAAAAGCCGAGCGGCCGTTGCTGGCAATGTGCGTCATCACCCAGCGCAAGGTGGCCACGGCCGGCCTGGCGTGGCTGTCGCTGGCCAGCGGCGCGCTGCGGCTGATGGAGTTCTCGGGCGATGTGGCTACCGTCAACACGCGCATGCTGCAGGAGCTCGAGCGCATCGCGCCGGCCGAGGTGCTGCGCGGCGATAACGCCGACCTGTTCGAGGAGGCGCTGACGTGTCACGTCAATCGCGTGCCGGACTGGCATTTCGACGTGGTCAGCGGCCACAAGTCGCTGCTCGATCAATTGAGCGTAGCCACCCTTACCGGTTTCGGCGCCGACAATCTTGGCGCGGCCTTCGGTGCGGCCGGCGCGCTGTTGCGCTACGCGCAATCGACGCAAGGCCGCGGCCTGCAGCACGTGCGCACGCTCACTACCGAGACCGAAAATGAATTCATCGGGCTGGACGCCGCCACGCGCCGCAACCTGGAGCTGACCGAGACCATCCGCGGCCAGGAATCCCCTACCCTGTTCTCGCTGCTCGATCACTGCCGCACGTCGATGGGCTCGCGCCTGCTGCGCCACTGGCTGCACCACGCGCGCCGCGACCAGGGCATCGCCCGTTCGCGCCATGCCGCAATCGCCGCGCTAGGCCAGTCCGATGTGACGGGTGCGCTGTCGCACACGCTGGCGCAGGTGCCCGACATCGAACGCATCACCACGCGCATCGCGCTGCTGTCGGCGCGTCCGCGCGACCTGGCCAGCCTGCGCGACGGCCTCAAACAATTACCTGCGCTGCGCCATGCGATGCAGCGCGCCTTGACCGACGGCGGCCTGCTGGCCGCGATCCACCGCGACACCGCCACGCCCGAAGCCTGCCTCGACCTGCTGCACCGCGCCGTGGCGCTGGAACCGGCGGCCATGGTGCGCGACGGCGGCGTATTCGCGCGCGGCTTCGACGCCGAACTCGATGAACTGCGCGCGCTGTCGGAAAACGCCGGCCAGTTCCTGGTGGACCTGGAGACGCGCGAGCGCGCCCGCACCGGCATCGCCAACCTGCGCGTGGAGTACAACAAGGTCCACGGCTTCTATATCGAAGTGACCAACGGCCAGGCCACCAAGGTGCCCGACGATTACCGCCGCCGCCAGACCCTGAAAAACTGCGAACGCTACATCACGCCGGAACTCAAGGCCTTCGAAGACAAGGCGCTGTCCGCGCAAGACCGCGCGCTGGCGCGCGAGAAGATGCTGTACGACGTGCTGCTGGGCGACCTGGCGCCTTTCATCGGCGAGCTGCAAACCATTGCCAGGGCGCTGGCGCAGCTGGACGTACTGGTGTCGCTCACCGATCACGCCTTGCGCCATAACTGGTGCGCGCCGCAGTTGGTGGACACCAGCTGCGTGAACATCGTCGAAGGCCGCCACCCGGTGGTGGAAAACCAGATCGAACGCTTCATCGCCAACGATTGCCGCTTCGTGGATGAGCGCCGCCTGCTGTTGATCACCGGCCCGAACATGGGTGGTAAATCGACCTTCATGCGCCAGGTGGCGCTGATCGTGCTGCTGGCCTACGTGGGCAGCTATGTACCGGCGGCCAGCGCGGCCATCGGTCCGATCGACCGCATCTTCACCCGCATCGGCGCCACCGACGACCTGGCCGGCGGCCGGTCCACCTTCATGGTCGAGATGACCGAAGCGGCAGCGATCCTCAACGGTGCCACCGCCAATTCGCTGGTGCTGATGGATGAAATCGGCCGTGGTACGTCCACCTTCGACGGACTGGCGCTGGCGTGGGCCATCGCCCGCCACCTGATCGACACCAGCCGCAGCTTCACGCTGTTCGCCACCCACTATTTCGAGCTGACGCAGCTGCCCGACAACCACCCTACCGCCGCCAACGTCCACCTGTCGGCCGTGGAGCACAAGGACAGCATCGTGTTCCTGCACGCGGTGCAGGACGGCCCGGCCTCGCAAAGCTATGGCTTGCAGGTCGCGCAGCTGGCCGGCGTGCCACAGTCCGTGATCAAGGCCGCGCGCAAGCACCTGGCGCGCCTGGAAGCCCAGGCGCTCGACGCCACGCCGCAACTGGACCTGTTTGCCGCCCCCACCATCGACGCCAACGACGATGCGGTGGAAGCGCCTGCCGCTGGTGCGGAATCGCCAGCGATGCGCGAGCTGCTCGATGCGCTCGACGATCTCGATCCCGATGCGCTGACCCCGCGCGAAGCGCTCGATCAGTTGTACCAGCTCAAGCGCCTGACGGAGACGGCGCAGGCATGATGCACGCCGCGCGCGCAGCGGTGCGAACGGTGGCCCGGGTCCGTCTTGCGCGCACCGGACTGGCGCTGTCGTTCGCTGCGTGCGCCTTGTGGCTGGCGCCCGTCCATGCCGAAAGCAAGCCCGAGTCGAAGACCGAATCAAAGGCCGGATCCAGGGCAGGCGGCTTCCAGTTCGGCGTGATCGGCCACTCGTTCAAGACCGGCGCCGACGAAACGGTGCTCAAGCGGGCGATTGCCGGCGCCACCCAAGGCAATCCGGCGTTCGTGGTGGCAACCGGTGTCAAAGCTGGTTCAGAGCCTTGCAGCGACAAGCTGTACGCCGGCCGCCACGCCCTGCTCAACGCCTCGAGCGTGCCGATGGTGGTATCGCTGGCCGGCAGCGACTGGAGCGCGTGCCTCAATTCCGCCGGCCGCTCGAACGCCATCGACCGCCTCAACCGCCTGCGCGAACTGTTCTACCGCGACAGTGAAACGCTGGGCGCCAAGCGGCTGCCGGTCACGCGGCTGTCGAGCAGCGCCAAGTTCCGCAGCTACGCGGAAAACGCCCACTGGCAGGTGGGCAAGGTGCTGTTTGCCACCATTAACCTGCCCGCCAATAACAACCACTACCGCGCCGAAGCGGGACGCAACAGCGAATACGAAGACCGGCTGGTAGCCAACCGCGCCTGGCTGCACCGGCTGTTCAACCTGGCCGTGCGGCAGAAAATGGAAGGATTGGTGCTGTTTTCGGATGGCGACGTGGGACTGGAAGCAGAACCGGGCTTTTCGCTGCTGGCACGCTTCGAATCGAAACGCGATGGCTTTGCCGAGCCGCGCAAGCAGATCAAGACGCTGGCTTCAAAGTTCAAGGGGAAGGTGCTGCTGGTCGATACCCAGGTGGTGCAGGCGGCAGAGAAGGAGCCGTCGATCCACTGGCAGGACAATGTGGGACATCTGAACCTGGCCGCCGACTGGACCGAGGTACGCGTGGCGCCCGCAAGCGCCACGCTGTTCATGATCAAGGGCGCCGCAGAAGCGACACCCTGATTATTCGAGTGCCCGTTAGTGGATCGGGTGAATGGCGACGTGATCGCCTTCTTCGCCTTCATCGTCGTCGTGACCGTGGTGATGGCCATGGGCGCCGTGCACGTGGCCGTGGGCGATTTCTTCTTCGGTCGCTTCGCGCACTTCCGCCACTTCCAGCGAGAAGCGCAGGGCCATGCCGGCCAGCGGGTGGTTGCCGTCCAGGACGACCTTGTCGTCGGCGATGTCGGTCACGGTGAAAATCAGTGCTTCGTCGTCGCTGTCGCTATCGGGCGTGCCCTCGAATTGCATGCCGACTTCCAGTGGCTCCGGCAGGCGATTGCGTGGCTCGACCTTGACCAGGGCGGCGTCGTACTCGCCGAACGCGTCTTCCGGTTCGATCTGGATGATGGAGGAGTAGCCGACTTCCTTGCCGTCGAGTTCTTCTTCGATTTTAGGCAGGGTGTTCTCGTAACCGCCGTGCAGGTAAACCATCGGCTGGCGGCCGTCTTCGATCAGATTGTCCTGGGCATCGGACAGTTTGTAATTCACAGTCACGACCGTGTTCTTGGCAATCTTCATTTGGAATTCCTTTCAGTTATTAGCCCCCAAATTATACCCTGTCTCGCCAACCGCCCGGGCTACGCCATCGGGAGGCGACAACGGGTGGACGTGGACAATGCACGCGCCACATAACCATATAACGAATCATTCCAACCCCGGCGCGCCGCACGCCCTACAATGGCGGGCATGACCATCGCCTCCTCCTTTGCCTTCTCCGATAAGCTGGCCCAGTGGCTGTTGAACAGCATCGAACTCGATGCCGCCGCCCTGCACGTGGGCCGGTATTGCGGTCCATGGCGCGCGTCCACCGCCGGCCGTGCGCTGGCCAGCTTCCACCTGGTGCTGGCGGGCGACTGCTACCTGCATATTGCCGGCGAAGCGCCCATCCACCTGCGCGCGCGCGACGGCGTATTTCTCACGCGCGATGTACCACATTTCCTCAGCCCCTCGTCCGACCCTGCCGCCCCGATCGCGCGCCAGCCGATGCAAACGCTGTCGGTGCCGGCCGCACCGAAAGACACCGCCAACGCCGGCCTGGCCTGCGGCTTTTTCAGCTTCAGCGGCGCGCTCGGGCCGCTGGTAATCGGTTCGTTCCCCGATGTCCTGGTGTGCCGCAGCGACGAGCCGTCGCTGGCCCACACGGCTGCGCTGTTCGACCTGATCCTGGCCGAAGCGGGCGATCCGGAACGCCCTTCCCCGCTGATCGCGCGCCTGGTGGAACTGCTGTTCTTTTACCTGATCCGCCACGCCGCGCGCCAGGAAACGCTGGGGGCAGGCATCCTGGCCCTGGCCCAGCGCGGCGAATTCATGGCCCTGCTCGACCGCATGCTGGCCAGCCCCGGCGACGACTGGAGCATCGCGCGCATGGCGCAGGCAGCAAACATGTCGCGCGCGGCTTTTTGCAAGCACTTCACCGAGGCTGGCGGCATTCCGCCCGCGCAATTCCTGCTGCGCCTGCGCATGCGGCTGGCCAGCCAGCGCCTGGGCGCCGGCGACTCGGTCGAGCAGGCGGCCGGCCACGTGGGCTACCAGTCGTATGCGGCGTTCACGCGCGCCTTCAAGCGCGTGGTGGGCGAGCAGCCGGGCGCCTACCGCCGGCACGGTCGAGACGTTCGAGCATAAAAACCAGCCGTTTGGATATGGTGCGCGCGCGCGTACCGGCTGATAATATGGCTTCATCCTCACGGAAAGGTCATCATGTCCCGTCTTACCCTGCACACCCTCGACAGCGCGCCGGCCGACAGCCGCCCGTTCGTTGAAAAAGCCATCGCCAACAATGGCTACCTGCCCAACCTGATCGGCGTGCTGGCCAACGCGCCGCAGGCGCTGGAAACCTACCTGACGGTTTCGGGCATCAACGCCCGCACCAGCCTCACGCTCGACGAGCGCGAAGTCGTGCAACTGACGGCCGCCAACATCCACGGCTGCGACTTCTGCACCGCCGGCCACTCGGCCATCGCCCTCAAGAAAGCCAACCTGGCGCCGGAAGTGGTACGCGCCCTGCAAACCAATGCCCCGACCGGCGTGGCCAAACTCGACGCCGTGCAGCGCTTCGCCACCGCCGTCATCGCCCGCCGTGGCGCCGTGGACGACGCCGAGCTGCAAGCTTTCATCGAAGCCGGCTACAACCAGCAGCAGGCGCTGGAAGTGGTGCTGGGCGTGAGCCTGGCCACGCTGTGCAACTTCGCCAACAGCCTGGCCGGCACGCCGGTCAACCCGCAGCTGCAACCCTATCTGCCCGGCGCGGTTTAAGCATGGCCGCACTCCACGACTGGCTGGCGCGTTACGCGGACACGCTCGACCAATCCGAATCGCTGGCCGATGAGGTGATGCCGGCGCTGGCCGCGCATGGCTGCTTCAGGGCCGGCGTGCCGGTGGCAATGAACGGCACCGGCGGCGATGTACGCGACGCCATCCTCGGCATCGCCGACATCGCCCGCCATTCGCTGACGGCGGCCTTTGTCTACTGGGGCCAGCGCAGCTTCATCGAATACCTGCTGCAAAGCCCCAACGCGGCGCTGCGCGAGCGGCTGCTGCCCGACCTGCTCGATGGCACGCTGGCCGGCGCCACCGGCCTGTCGAACGCGATGAAATTCCTGTCCGGGATGGAGCCGCTGCAAATCAACGCCGTGCCCGACGGCGATGGCTGGACCCTCGACGGCAAGCTGGCCTGGATCACCAACCTGCGCCCGCAACGCTTCGTCGCCGCGGCCGCCGTCGCTCCGGTCAACGCTGCGCCGCCGGCAATCGTCATGTTCGAAAGTCATGCGGCCGGCGTGCACCGCAGCGACAACCTGCAACTGATCGCCCTGCGCGGCAGCCACACTGCCGCCGTGCGTATCGAACAGGTGGCCGTGCCGCCTGCGAACATCATCAGCGCCGACGCGCCCAGCTGGCTGCCACGCGTGCGGCCTGCTTTTCTGGGCATGCAGTGCGGGATGTCGATCGGGCTGGCGCAGGCCAGCCTGGACGCAGCAGCCAAGGCCGCAGGCGCCGCCACCGGGCGCGGCCAGCTGGCCGACGATATCGCCGCCGCGCAGGAGGCGCTGGCGCAGCACACGGCGCAGTTACTCGACGGCGTGGCCAGCGGCCGCTTCGTGGCCGAGGCGCCGGCCATGTTCAAGCTGCGCATCGGCATCGCCGGCATCGTGCGCGACGCCGTCACGCTGGAACTGCACGCCAAGGGCGGTCACGCCTACCTGGAAGCGCAGCAGGACGGCTTTGCGCGGCGCCTGCGCGAATCGGCCTTTATCCCCGTGATCACGCCGAGCATCACGCAGTTGCAGGCGGCGCTGGCCAAGCACGCGGGCAGCAGCCGATGAGCATCCTGCAAACCAGCGGCAGCATCGACGGTGGCTGGGCCTTGCAAGGGCAAGGCCTGGGCTTTGCCTATGCCGGCGCCGCGCCCACCTTCGAGCACATCGACATCGGCGTGCGCCCGCGCGAGATCGTCGCCCTGCTGGGCGGCAGCGGCTGCGGTAAATCGACACTGCTGCGGGTGCTGGCCGGCTTGCAGGCGCCGTCCAGCGGCACCCTGACCTTCCTCGATGCGCCCTTGACCGCACCGAGCCCGCGCAGCGCGCTGGTGTTCCAGCAAGCGAGCCTGCTGCCTTGGCTGAATGTCACCGCCAACGTGGGCTTCGGCCTCGATTTCTCGCGCCAGCCGAAGATTGCGCGTGCCGAACATGACCAGCGCGTGCAGGCCGCCATCGAAGCGGTGGGACTGGCTGGCAGCGAGCGCCGGTATCCGGCCGCGCTGTCCGGCGGCATGGCGCAGCGCGTGGCGTTGGCCCGCGCACTGGCGCGCCAGCCGGCGCTGCTGTTTGCCGACGAACCGTTTTCCGCGCTCGACGCGATCACCCGCGCCGAGATGCAAACGCTGCTGGTCGACGTGGTGCACCGCTGGCACAGCGCCGTGCTGCTGGTCACGCACGATATCGACGAAGCGATCCTGGTGGCCGACCGCATCGTGCTGATGGGCAGCCAGCCGGGACGCATCATGCACGAATGGCAGGTCGACCTGCCGCGTCCACGGCTGGCCGACGCCCAGGCTATCGGCGCGCTGCGGCTCGAGATCCTGGCGGCGCTGCACGGCGTGCGCGCCGCCGCATAACAACTTTAACTATTTCGAAAGCTCTCCATGACCGATACCAGCCAACCCATACACTTGTGCGCTTCGTCCGATTGCGACTGCGGCATGACCCGCCGCGACTTCCTGCGCATGTCGGCGCTCAGTACCGCCGCCGGCGCCGCGCCGCTGCTGTTTGCTGGCGACGCCATGGCCCGCCAGGCGCCCAAGGGCGACGAGCAGCCGGTCAAGATCGGCTACCTGCCGATTACCGACGCCACGCCTTTGCTGGTCGCCCATGGCCGCAAGCTGTTCGAGGCGGAAGGCTTGCAGGCCGAGGCGCCGCGCCTGTTCCGCAGCTGGGCGCAGATCGTCGAGGCGTTCGTGTCGGGCCAGGTCAACGTGATCCACCTGCTGTCGCCGGCCACCATGTCGGTGCGCTACGGCGCCAGGTTCCCGGCCAAGGTGGTGGCGTGGAACCACGTCAACGGCTCCGCCCTCACGGTAGCCAGGGACATCAACCAGGTCACCGACCTTGGTGGCAAAACGGTGGCGATTCCGTTCTGGTACTCGATCCACAACATCCTGCTGCAGCAGATCCTCGCCAGGTCCGGGCTGTCGGTGGTGACCAAGGGCCGTGAAGGCACTATTGGCGCGCGCGAAGTCAATTTGGTGGTGTTGCCGCCGGCCGAGATGGTGTCCGCGCTGGCCAGCAAATCGATCGCCGGCTTCATCGTGGCCGAGCCGTTCAACGCGCTGGCCGAGACCAACGGCGTGGGCAAGATCCTGCGCTTCTCGGGCGACGTCTGGAAGAACCATGCGTGCTGCGTGACGTTCCTGTCCGAACGCGACATCAACACCCGTCCGGAGTGGGCGCAGCGCGTGACCAACGCCATCGTCAAGGCCCAGCTGTGGACCCGCACCAACCAGCTCGATACCGCGCGCCTGCTGTCGAACACCGACTCGCACCGCTACACGCCGCACGCGCTGCAAGTGCTGTCCAAGGTGCTCACCGTGACCGATTACGCCGACTACGAAAAACGCGGCATCATCGTCCACAAGAACTGGAACCAGCGCCGCATCGACTTCCAGCCGTACCCGTTCGCGTCGTACACCGAGCAGATGGTGCGCGCATTGAAAACCACACGCCTCGAAGGCGACACCGGCTTCCTCGACAAGCTCGATCCCGCCTTTGTCGCGCGCGACCTGGTGGATGACCGCTTCGTGCGCAAGGCTATTACCGCCGTCGGCGGCCCGGGCGCATTCGGCCTGCCGGCCAACCTGCTGCGCACCGAAACGCTGGCGGTCTGAGGATGGCGAAACCGTTGACCCGTCCCGCGCGCGCGGCCCTGGCGCTGGCCGGTTTCGGCGCGGCGCTGGCGCTGTGGCAGCTGGGCGTGACGTCGCTGGAACAGGAGACGCCAATCGCGGCGTCGTTCGCGCCGCTCGAAGCGTTCCGCGCATTATTCCAGCTGCTGCAGGGCGACTACATCTGGCGCGACATCGGCCTCAGTTTGCGGCGCGTCGCCTACGGACTGGCGGCAGCGGTGGCCATCGGCGTGCCACTGGGCGTGCTGGTGGGCAGCTCGCGCCGGGTGGCGGCCGCGCTGATGCCGCTGTTCCAGCTGCTGCGCATGGTCTCGCCGCTGTCGTGGATGCCGCTGGCGGTGATGACGCTGGGCGTGGGTGATGCGCCCGTGTACTTCCTGCTGGCGTTTGCGGCCGTGTGGCCGATCCTGCTCAACACCTCCACCGGCGTGGCGCGGCTCGATCCCAACTGGCTGCTGCTGGCGCGCAGCCTGTCGGCCACGCCGACGGAAACCGTGTTGCGCGTGGTCCTGCCAGGCATCACGGCCGACATCCTGACCGGCGTGCGGCTGGCGATCGGCATCATCTGGATCGTGCTGGTGCCGGCCGAAATGCTGGGCGTGTCGGCGGGCCTCGGCTACTTCATCCTCGACGCGCGCGACCGGCTCGCGTACAACGAGCTGATGGCGGCGATCGTGCTGATTGGTTTGCTGGGCTTTGCGCTGGACTGGCTGGCGCGGTGGGCGCACGCGCGCTGGCTGCATACCAGGTAAGCCATCGGCCGGCCCGGGGTGAAGTTCAGGCCCCGGGCTGGTTATAATGGCGTATGCAAAAATTACCTCTCCTCGGCGATATCACGCCGGCGCAGTTCCTGCGCGACTACTGGCATAAAAAGCCCCTGCTGATCCGTAACGCCATCCCCGGCTTCAAGCCGCTGCTGACGCTGGACGCATTGGCCAAGCTTGCCTCCACCAACCATGCCGAATCGCGCCTGATCACGGCCGTCGACGGCCAGTGGGACATGCAGCACGGTCCGATCGAAACCCTGCCCGCCCGCACCGAGCGCGAATGGACCATGCTGGTCCAGGGCGTGAACCTGTTCGACGCCAAGGCCGACGCCCTGCTGCGCCAGTTCCGCTTCCTGCCCGACGCACGCCTGGACGACCTGATGGTCAGCTTTGCCACCGATGGCGGCGGCGTCGGTCCCCACTTCGATTCGTACGACGTGTTCCTGCTGCAGGCGCAAGGCCAGCGCCGCTGGCGCATCGGCCCGCAAAAAGATCTGAGCCTGATCGAAGGCTTGCCTTTGAAGATACTGGCCAATTTCACGCCCGACGAAGAGTTCGTGCTCGAACCGGGCGACATGCTGTACCTGCCGCCCCACTATGCCCACGACGGCGTGGCCATCGGCGACTGCCAGACCTATTCCATCGGCTTCCGCTCGCCGTCGTACCAGGAACTGGGCGAAGGCTTCCTGCAATTCATGGCCGACTCGATCGACCTGCCGGGCCGCTACGGCGATCCGGAACTGCAAGTGACCAACAAACCGGCCGAAATTCCACGCCACATGCTCGACACCATTATCGAAGAGATGAACAAGGTGCGTTTCACCGAGGACGACATCACCATTTTCCTCGGCGAGTACATGTCGGAGCCGAAGCACAATGTGTTCTTCACCGGTCCGGCAAAACCGCTCACGTTCGGCAAGTTCGGCGACGCGGTGGCGAAAAAAGGCCTGGTCCTGTCGCGCAAGACGCAGATGCTGTATCGCGGCAAAAACGTCTTCATCAACGGCGAATCGTTTGGCGTGGGCCGCGCCGACAAAACCACCCTGGAGCTGCTGGCCAACCAGCGCGCCCTGACCGGTGAACAGTTTGCCAGCGCGTCCGACGACGTGCTCGAAGCGCTGTACACGTGGTACCAGGACGGCTGGGTGGAGCTCGGCTGATGTCGGCGCCACCGGCGTTCCCCGCCCAATGGCAGCCGTTGGTGGACCAGGCCGCCAGCGCGCTGCGGGCGCTGGCCCTCGATGAAACTGCCAAGGAAAAATTCTGCAGCGACCCGCTGTTGCAGCCGCTGATGCACAAGGTGTCGCAGCGCTACGTGGCCGGCCAGACCGTGGCCCAGGCGCTGGCGCGGGTGGAGTCCATCATTGCCCGCGGCCATGCGGCCTCGGCCGAGTACATGGGCGAGAGCGTGCGCGACGAGGCGTTCGCCATGGCCGAGACCGAGGTCTTCATGGACCTGATTGCCGGCATCGGCCAGCGCAACCTCAACTGCTCGATCTCGCTCGACCTCTCGCACGTCGGCTCGCTGGTGGACGTGGAACTCGGCTACCGTAACCTGCGCCGCATTGCGCTGGCCGCCGCCGAGATCAACCGCGAGGTGATGATCTCGATGGAAGGCGTGGACCGCGCCGACGACATCTATGCCGTGTACACGCGCCTGCACCAGCAGGACGGCTTGCACAACGTCGGCATCACGGTGCCGGCGCGGCGCCACCGCACGGCTGCCGACCTGCCGGCGATGATGAAGCTGCCGGGCCGCATCCGGCTGGTCAAGGGCGCCTACCTGGACCCCGACGAGCAGTCCTGGCAGCGTAACAGCGCGGAGCTGGCAGCCGCGTACCGGGGCTTTGCGCGCGAATTGCTGGCAAGCGGCCACAAGTGTTCGATCGCCACCCATGACCGCACCATTCAAGCCGAGCTGGTGGCGCTGATCCAGCAGGAACGCATCGATCCGCGCTGGTACGAATTCGAATCGCTGATCGGTCTGGGCACCGAGCAAATCGACGGCTTGAACGCGCGCGGCTACCCCACCCGCGAATACGCGGTATTCGGCGCCGAGCACTTTTTATATGTGCTCAACCGCATTGCCGAAGAGCCGATCCGGGTGTACCAAGCGGTCGTCGATGTGATGCAACCTGGTCAATAAGACCTGCCTATGTGTGTTGGCTACGAATTATTACAATTTGTCCTGGTATAACGAGCAAATTGATCAGGAACCGGGCCCGATTTTGGCCCGGTTCCGGGTAAAATGCGCATGTTCGAGCGAAAGCTGGTAACGTCACGATCCGGGCGTTTTGTGGATCGAAAACGAAATGTTGCGATATCGCAAAATAGTTCCCTGATAGGGATGTTGTCCTATTGCGACGCACTAAAAATCGCTATAATATTCGGTTAGGAAGTTTCCGTTGTCTGGCAGGCACCATTTCAGGTACGAAAAGCCTTCGAAGACGACCTAATGAGCGATAATTACCGGTAATTATTCATCGCAACACTGTGTTTAAATTTGAATTAACTAAGGAAAACAAATGAAAAAATCCCTGCTGATCGCTTCCCTGCTGGCCGTAGCTGCTCTGACCGCTTGCTCGAAAAAAGAAGAAGCTCCTGTTGCTCCAGCTCCAGTAGCTGCTCCAGAAGCCGCTCCAGTTGTGACCCCAGCTCCAGCTGACGCTGCTGCCGCTCCAGCTGCTGCTGACGCTGCTGCTGCCGCTTCGCAAGCTGCTTCGGCCGCTGCTGACGCAGCTGCTGCTGCTTCGACCGCCGCTTCGGCTGCTGCTTCGAAGTAATTCGACAGCATTCTAAAAACCGGCCTGCGGGCCGGTTTTTTTTCGCCTGCATTTTTATCGCGGAGCGATTACCAAGACGTAAAAAAACCGGCGCCAGGCCGGTTTCTTTTTGCGGCGCAACATCGCGCTGCATGCTTGATAACGATTATTTGAGCTGGTCGTACAGCACGCCCATGATCTTGTCGCCGACCGGGGTCGCCACCGGCGCGCCGGCGTTGGTGAGCACGGTGACGGCGCTGGTATTGGCTTCGCCGGCCTTGACCTGGATGCGGTAGCGCTGGGCTTCCTTGTCCGCTTCCGACGACGAGCCCCAGCTGAACAGCTTGCTGAAGAAACCCTTGCTCTCGACCGTATCGTCGATGTAGCGCACGAAATAGGTGCCGGTGGTGCGGTCGCGGTCTTCCACGGTGAAGCCGGCACGGTCCAGCGCCAGGCCCACGCGGCGCCAGGCGCGGTCGAAGCCTTCATCAACCTGCACGTAGCGGTCGGCGCCGGTGCCGACCAGCGATGCATGCTGTGGCTGTACCACGGCCGAATCGACGGCATTCTTGACGCCAGGCGCATCCTTCTTCTCGTCGGCATTGCCCAGGCGGGTCATCAGCTTGGCCAGGAATTCCGCTTCCAGGCCCGGATCGTTCGGACGCGAAGTCCAGATCGCGGTTTCCTTTTGCGCGCCCTGCAGCACTTCCTGCACGCCGCGATGGCTGATGTAGATTTCGCTGGCGCCGTCGGCGCGGCGTTCGATGCGGGTACGGAACTTGTCGCGCTCGCCGGTCGAATAGACCGAATCGAAGACCTTGCCGATGGTGTTACGAATAAAATCTTGCGGAATCTTGGCGCGGTTTTCGGTCCAGTCGGTTTCCATGATGCCGGCCGCCGGAACTTCCTGCGACAGCTTGAAGCCTGCATCTTCCCAGAACTGGGTCAGTTGCGGCCACAGTTGCTCGGGCGTCTGCTTGATCACCAGCCAGCGCTGATTACCATCGCGTTCGACCTTGATATCGTTGATCGAGGTGGGCACCACGGTGCCAACCGCCGGCTGACCAGGCACCACGGCAGTGCCATCGGCCACCGCAGCGGCCGAGCGCGCGGCGTTGTAGCCGGAAGCGGTGGCCACGCCGTTGGTGGAATCGGGCTGGGCGTAGCGGCTGTCTTTTTGCAGTTGCGTCAGATCGGGCGGCACGTCGAGCGGTACGGCCTTCTTGGCGCCCTTGTAATCGACCTTGTCATTGCCGATGACCGAATTGATCATGCCGCAACCGGTGAGGCTGGCCATCAAGGCACCCGTCACCAGGGCGCGCTGCGAAGTAATAAAAGCTGTCTTGCGAATAGTCATGTATTTATATGCAGCAAAAGTTAATCCCAGCGATTCGGGACGGGATGCTTTTTTTGAACCAGGGTAATTACAGGACGCCGGCCTCAACCAGGGCCGCGCGGACAGCGGCGTGGCAATCGTCGGCCAGCGGCACCAGCGGCAGGCGGATGCCGGCTGGCATCTTGCCCATCTCAGCCAGGGCCCACTTGACCGGGACCGGATTCGGTTCGATGAACAGCTTCTGGTGCAGCGGGAACATCAGGTTGTTCAGTGGCACGGCCTTGGCAACGTCGCCGGCAATGGCGGCGGCGCACATTTCGGCCATGGCTTTTGGCATGACGTTGGCGGTAACCGAGATGTTGCCGGCGCCGCCGGCAAGCATCAGCGCCATGGCGGTGGGGTCGTCACCGGAATAGACCGCGAAGTCGCCTGGCGCCAGGCGCAGCAGGTCGAAACCGCGCGCGATATTGCCGGTGGCATCCTTGACGCCCACGATGTTGGGGATCTTGGCCAGGCGCAGGATGGTGTCGTTGCTCATGTCGGCCACGGTACGGCCCGGCACGTTGTACAGGATCACCGGCAAGTCCACCGCTTCGGCAATTGCCTTGAAGTGCTGGTACATGCCCTCTTGCGTAGGACGGTTGTAGTAAGGGACCACTTGCAGGGTGGCGTCGGCGCCGGCTTCCTTGGCAAAGCGCGAGAGCTTGATCGCTTCGGCGGTGGAGTTGCCACCCGCGCCGGCGATGATCGGGATGCGGCCCTTGGCATGCGCAACCGTCGCCTTGATCAGGGCGCAGTGTTCTTCCACGCTGACGGTGGCCGATTCGCCGGTGGTGCCGGCGATGACGATGCTGTTCGTACCTTCGGCAATGTGCCAGTCGATCAGCTTGTTCAAACCCTCGAAGTCCAGACTACCGTCTGCGTGCATCGGGGTGACGATTGCTACTATGCTGCCCTTGATCATAGGAAATAACTGCATAAAGTATTAAAACAACGATTGTAGACGATGACTCGGAACTATGGTGCTTTTCACGGCGATTACAAACATAAATTCGAGTCAATCTTCAGGGTGGTTCTGACGCTCAGAGCGGCGGCAATAGCGCCGCAGACCGCGGAAACTCGGGCTTGACGGCACAGATGCGCTGCACCATGGCCTGCTTGGGCACCTGCGTGACGCCATCCTCGAAAGCGACCACGCGCAGGCCGTGTTCGGCTGCCAGCGCCAGCAATTCGCCCGCTTGCAGCAGGAAATCGGGGCTCGACGGCTTGCCGAACTGGGCATTGCCGTCGGCAAAGGTTTCGTAGATCAGCACGCCGTTTGGCGCCAGGCTGCCCAGCATGTCCGCCAGCAGCGGACGGTGCAGGTAGTTGGTGACCACGATGCCGGCAAATCGGTCCGGGCCGAACGGCCAGACCGCGCCAGCCTCTTCCAGGTCGATCGGCGTGGTGGTGATGCCGGGACCGGCGGCCTCGACCAGCACCTCGGGATTGCCGTCCAGCGCCAGCACCGCATGGCCCAGGCTGACCATGTGGCGCGAATGGCGGCCCTTGCCGCAAGCGAGGTCCAGCACTTCGCCGCCGGGGACCAGCGGTGCGTAACGTTGTACCCAGGAAGAAATGTTATCGCTCATGATGTGTTTACAAGTTGAACTTCAGATCGGACTCAACGCAGGATGGCGACCAGGGGCGACACCATGACCTTGAACATTTGCTGCACAAAAAGGATGCCTTCCATCAGGGGGCCGGTCAGCAGGCCGAACTGCAGCATCGCGATCAGCGCGATAAACACGACCACGCCATACCGCTCGATCTTGGCGTAGTGATAAGCGTAAGGCATGGGCAGGATGCCAGTGACGATGCGACCACCGTCGAGGGGCGGCAATGGAATCAGGTTGAACACGCACATGGCGGCATTGACCAATACACCTGCTTCAGCCATCTTAACAAAGAAGTCGGCGCGGTCCTGGCCCAAACCGAGCATGAGCACCACCCACAGCACGGTCCAGCCAAAGCCCATGGCGAAGTTGGCGCCGGGGCCGGCGGCGGCAACGAAGGCCATTTGTTTCTTGGGATTGCGCAGGCGTTCGTAATCGACCGGCACCGGTTTGGCATAACCGAGCGGTGGCAGCCCTATCACGGCCAGCAGCAGCGGCAGCAGGATGGTGCCGAACGGGTGGATATGGCGCGCGGGATTCAAGCTCAGGCGCCCCAGGTCGGCTGCAGTAGAATCGCCGAAGTAACGCGCTACATAGCCATGCGCGGCTTCGTGGAGGGAGATCGCAAAAAGGACCGGAATGGCGTAGACCGTGGCGGTCTGGATGATACTGTCAATGTCCATGGGGCATGATTCTACCAGAGGCGGCATGAGGAATCGGTACGCCGGCCGGGACCGGCGCGCGGTGAAGCTTACAGCCCAGGAAGGAAGCGATCAGATGCCGAACACGGAAGCATCGCCCCGGCCTTGGCGCACCAGCTCGGCTTCGGCGCCGGTCAGATCGATCACGGTGGTCGGCTCCATGCTGCAGGCGCCCCCATCGATCACCAGTTCCAGTTGCTTGCCAAGGCGTTCGCAAATGGCGTCGGCATCATTGAGCGCCTCGGTTTCGCCCGGCATGATCAGGGTGGTGCCCAGCAGCGGCTGGCCCAGCTCGGCCAGCAAGGCGTTGATGATGGCGTCTTCCGGCACGCGCAGGCCGATGGTCTTGCGCGACGGATGGCTCAAGCGGCGCGGCACCACTTTTGTCGCTTCAAGAATAAACGTGAATGGTCCCGGCGTTGCAGCCTTGAGCAAGCGGAACTGGCGATTATCGACGCGGGCATACACACCCAGCTCGCTCAAATCGCGGCATAGCAGAGTCAGGTGGTGTTTCTCGTCGATGCCGCGCAGGCGGCGCAGCCGCTCGACCGCGCCCTTGTCGTCCAGGTGGCATACCAGCGCATAGCAGGAATCGGTCGGCACGGCAACGATGCCGCCGCCGTGGATGATTTGCGCGGCCTGCTTGATCAGGCGGATCTGCGGATTGTCGGGATGGATCTGGAAAAATTGGCTCATGACGTCGGTTTATTCCTTCTTGCTCACGCGCGCAGGTTTTGCAGCGCGGCAATGCGTTGTTCGAAGGGCGGGTGGGTGGAGAACAGCGCGCTCCAGCCACGGCCACTGGTAATGCCGGCTGCTGCGATCGATTGCGGCAGCGCACCGGGCGGCACGCCGTTCAGGCGCGCCAGTGCATGCTGCATCGGCATGGTGCTGCCCAGCAGCTTGGCCGAGCCGGCGTCGGCGCGGAATTCGCGCTGGCGCGAGAACCAGGCCACGATCAGCGAGGCAGCCAAACCAAAGATCAATTCGCAGACGAACACGGTGGCCATGTAGCCGATGCCCACACCCTGGCGGTCGGTGTTTTTCAGCAGCACCTTATCGACAAAGAAGCCGACGATGCGCGCCAGGAACACCACGAAGGTGTTGACCACGCCCTGGATCAGGGTCATGGTGACCATGTCGCCATTGGCAATGTGGGCCACCTCGTGACCGAGCACGGCTTCCACTTCCTGCTGGTTCATGCTCTCGAGCAGGCCGGTGGAGACGGCAACGAGCGCCGAATTTTTAAACGCGCCGGTGGCAAACGCGTTCGGTTCGCCCTGGTACACGGCCACTTCCGGCATGCCAATGCCGGCGCGCTCGGACAGCTGGCGCACGGTGTTGACCAGCCACAGCTCGGTGGAGTTGGACGGATTGTCGATCACGCGCGCGCCGGTGGACCACTTGGCCATCGGTTTGCTGATCAGCAGCGAAAAGATCGCGCCGGTAAAGCCCACCACCAGCGAAAACGCCAGCAGGCTGCCCAACTCCAGCGTATTGCCGGCGCCGGGACGGCCAACACCCAGCAGCGACAGGACGATCGACAGCACCAGCATCACGGCGAGGTTGGTGGCGATAAAGAGGACGATGCGTTTCATAGGTATTTCTCCGTGCGGACAAGATTGCCCAGATCATAAGGTATGACCGGGGTATCGCAAAATCAAGAGGCGAGCTGAATCGCGGCCGAAGCCGCCTTGTCAGAACCAGTCGTGCCAGACGGGGGTGACATTGCCCGGCAACGGCGGCAGCGCGGCGAAATCGACGCGCGACTCGCCCGGCGCGTGGAAATCCGACCCGCGCGAGGCCAGGAAGCCATAATAATTGGCCAGCTGCGCATACTCGGGATACTGGTCCGGCGTATGGCTGCCCGTCACCACCTCGATGGCGGCGCCACCGAGCTGCTTGAACTCGTCGAACAACTGGCCCTGGGCCAGCTGGCTGAAGCGGTAGCGGCCCGGGTGGGCGATCACGGCCACGCCACCGGCAGCGCGGATCCAGCCGACGGTGTCGGCCAGCGTGCCCCAAGAATGCGGCACATAGCCGGGCCGGCCTTCCGACAGGTACTTGCGGAATACTTCGGGAATGTTGGCGCAGGCGCCAATCTCGACCAGGTAGCGGGCGAAATGGGTGCGCGACATCAGGTCCGGATTGCCGACGAATTTCAAGGCGCCCTCGTAGGCGCCGTCGATGCCGGCCAGTTCGAGCTGGCGCGAGATTTCGCGGGCCCGGTTGTCGCGTCCGGCGCGGGTGCGCGCCAGGCCGGCGGTGAGTTCCGGATGGTGCTCGTCGATGTTCAGGCCGACGATGTGCACGGTTTCCTTGGCCCAGGTGATCGAGATTTCCACGCCGGTGATAAAACGCATGCCCTGCTCTTCCGCCGCCACGCGCGCGGCGGCAATGCCGCCTACTTCGTCGTGGTCGGTCAGCGCCCACACGTCCACGCCGGCCTGGCGCGCGTACGCAGCCACGGCCTGCGGCGTCATGACGCCGTCGGAAACGTTGGAGTGGCAGTGCAGATCGACTTTGAGCATGATGTTCTGGGCGGCGGAGAAGCCTTCATTGTACGCTGCCTGCGGCATTTCCACGCAAGCTGGCGTGCTGGTCAATCCTTGAGGAAATCCTCGATCAGGCGCGCCAGCGCCACCGGCTGATCGTGGTGCAGCATGTGGCCGGCGCCGACGATGGTTTCGCGGCGCAGCTTGCGCAAATGGCCCAGGCGACGGTCGAGCTCCACGCGCCCTTTCGGCTGCGAGCCGAGCCAGTCCCACATATTGGTCTGGTCGGCCTCCACCCACAGCACCGGCGCAGTAATCGCGTCCCAGCACGCCAGGATGTCTTCCACGTGGTACGGCAAGGGACCAGCCTGCTTGTGGATGGGGTCGCCGAGGATTTCCCACTGGCCCACGTCGTTTTGCGCCGACCAGTGCTGCGCCAGGAAGGCGGCGCGTTCGTCCGACAGCCGCGGATTGGTCTTTTGCAGGCGTGCTGCCACGGCAGACTGGGTGGGATAGCTGCGCAGCGCCGGTTTTTCCAGCAAACCGTCGAGCCACTGGGCATAGCGGCCCGGGGTTTGGTCGGGGCGCGGCGCGCGCAAGCCCGCCCCTTCCAGGTTGATCAGCTTGCGGATGCGCTCGGGACGGGCGCCCGCATACAGGCCCACCACGTTGCCGCCCATGCTATGACCGAGCAGGTTGACCGCCTGGCCGGGCGCATAATGGCGCAGGATGGCGTCGAGGTCGGCCAGGTAGTCCGGGAACCAGTAGGTATCGGCGCCGCTGCGCTCGGACAAGCCGAAGCCGCGCCAGTCGGGCGCGATCACGTGCCAGTCGCCCTGCAAGGCATCGACCACGAACTGGAACGAGGCGCCCACGTCCATCCAGCCATGCATCATGAAGAGTTTTGGCGCGCCCTCGTCGCCCCAGTGGCGCACGTGGCAGCGCAGGCCGCGTATGGTCAGAAATTCGGAGCGCGATGGCGTGAGGATCATGGTGTGTGCCTTGAAATTAGCAAAGCCGGCGCAACATCAGGTGATTGCTGGCCGCAGACATTGTTGGAACCAAAATAATAGCACGACCGTTCGCTGCCCCGTGTACGCGTAAAATAGCGGCTTATCGTGGCCACGCTTTCATGCCGCCAAAACAGATTGGATACTAATATGAGCACTACCCTGTCCCAGGACACCCTGCAGAAATTCATTTTCGACAACGCCGCCGTGCGCGGCCAGTTCATCGACATCTCGGCCACGTGGCGCGAGGTACTGGCGCGCCACGCCTATCCGACGCCGGTCAAAAAGCTGCTGGGCCAGATGGTGAGCGCGGCGGCGCTGCTGTCCGCCAACCTCAAGTTCAACGGTTCGATCATCATGCAAATCCACGGTGACGGTCCGGTGCGCCTGCTGGTGGTCGAGTGCGACTCCGACCTGCGCCTGCGCGCCACCGCCAAGCTGGCGCCGGACGCGGTGATCGCCGACGGCGCGTCGCTGGCGTCGCTGCTCAATGCCACCGGCAACGGCCGCTTCATCATCACGCTCGATCCGGCCGACAAGGTGCCGGGCCAGCAGCCGTACCAGGGCATCGTGCCGCTCGACGGCGAAGACGTGGCGACCATCATTGAAAACTACATGTTGCGTTCGGAACAGCTTGACACCAGGCTGTGGCTGGCCACCGATGACACCACCTCGCGCGGCCTGCTGCTGCAAAAGCTGCCGGACCACGGCGGCAAGGCTGGCGTCGAGCCTCTGTCGGCCGACGAAGCGCTGGAAACCTGGAACCGCGCGGTGATGCTCGGCGGCACGCTGAAGGAACAGGAAATGCTGGAGACCACGGTGGACGTGCTGATGCAGCGCCTGTTCTGGGAAGAAACGATCCGCGTGTTCGAGCCACTCACGCCATCGTTCCACTGCAATTGCACCCGCGAAAAGGTAGGCAATATGCTCAAGATGCTGGGCCAGGAGGAAATCGACAGCGTGGTGGCCGAGCAAGGCCACGTGGGCGTCAACTGCGACTTCTGCGGCCAGCACTACGACTACGACAAGGTTGACGTGGCCCAGCTGTTTGCCACCGATGCACCGGTGGAAGCGCTGCTGCCACCGGGCCAAGCCAAGCACTAAGCCGAAGTACTCAGCACCAAGCACTCGGCATCAAGTCAGTTCGGCCTGCTTTTCTTTCTCGGCCGAGCTGGCGTAGCGCTGCGCCAGCACCGCGCACACCATCAACTGCAACTGGTGGAACAGCATCAAGGGCAGCACCACCGCCCCCAGCGTGCCCCCGGCGAACAGCACCTTGGCCATCGGCACGCCGCTGGCCAGACTCTTCTTCGAACCACAGAACACGATCGCGATCCGGTCTTCGCGGCTGAAGCCGAGCTTGCGGCTCACCCTGGCCGCAGTGAACATCACCAGCGCCAGCAATATCACGTCGATCAGCAGCAAGCCGGCCAGCGAACGGCCCGACACCTGGTGCCACAAGCCCTGCCCCACCGCCTCGCTGAAAGCCGTGTACACCACCAGCAGGATCGAACCCTGGTCCACCAGCCGGGTCATCGCCTTGTTGCGCTCGACCCAGGCGCCGATCCAGCGCCGCGCCACCTGGCCGGCAATGAACGGCAGCAGCAACTGGGTGGCGATCTGGCCGAATGATTCGAGCGACGAACCGCCCTGCATCTGCGCACTGGTCAGCAGGCCGACCAGCAGCGGCGTAATGAAAATCCCCAACAGATTCGAGGCCGACGCGCTGCAAATGGCAGCCGGCACATTGCCGCGCGCGGCCGCCGTAAACGCGATCGACGACTGCACCGTGGACGGCAACATGCACAGGAACAAGATCCCCAGGTAGAGGTCGGGCGTGACCAGCGGTTCGAGCAGCGGGCGCAAGCCAAGACCCAGCAGCGGGAACAAGGCGAACGTGCACAGCAGCACCAGCAGGTGCAGGCGCCAGTGCGTGATGCCGGCGATCACCGCCTCGCGCGAGAGCTTGGCGCCATGCAGGAAGAACAGCAGGCACACGGCGGCGTGGGTGACATTGTCAAAGACCACGGCGGCCTGGCCGGTACAGGGAAAGAGGCTGGCGGCGGCGACCGTGACGATCATGGCCAGCGTGAAGTTATCGGGGAGGTATTTCGGTCGTGCCATTGAGTGAATTATCTAGAACATTTGATTGCAAGGATGTCGATGCCGCCCAGGGTGCGCACCGATGCGGCGCTGCGCACCAGGTCCACCCGCTCCTGGCACTCGCCGCGCACGAGGCTGTACTGGGTGCGGGTGCACGCCGTCAAGGTGCCGGCGCTGCTGCTCTGGCAGTCGAACTGCTCGGCGCGCATGCGCACCAGCGCTTCGTCCAGCGTCATGCCCGGCTGGATCGTGGACGTAACGAAGTTGCCGAGCTTGCCCTGGTTGACGGTGTAACAGCCGCCAAGGGGCAAGGCCAGCGCCAGGGCAGCAAGGATGACAGGGATGCGCATGGTGTGATTCCTGGTTATTTCCATCGGGCACAGTGTACCAGCCCCGGGATTTTTGCGGTCATGCCGCCATCATCGAGCAGTCACTGAGCGGTCACTGAGCGGTCACTGAGCGGTCATCACGCGGTCACATGCGAAACCTATCATGCGCCACGTTGCGATTCACTTAATCTGGCTACAAGGTAAACATGAACAAGAAATTATCCGTAATGCGCTCGGCATGCTTCATCGCTTTGAGTCTCCCGATGCTGGCCATGGCTGCCAATGTTGCCGCCGCCGTCGCCGAGATGGCCGGCGCGCCTGCCGCAGCCGAGGCCGATGCTGCCACCGTGGGCGCTGCCGGCGCGCCCATCGCCACCGTGGAAATCTCCACCCGCAAGACCCGCTCCTCGGTCGAGATGAGCAAGAGCGACATGCAGAAAATCCTGCCAGGCATCAATCCGCTGAAAGCGCTGCAAACCCTGCCCGGCGTGAGCTTCCAGACCGCCGACCCGTGGGGCAACAACGAACAAAACCTGTCGCTGTTCATCCACGGCTTCTCCGGCCAGCAGCTCGGCTACACCATGGACGGCGTGCCGCTCGGTGACCAGCAATACGGCAACTACAACGGCCTGTCGCCACAGCGCGCCGTGATCAGCGAAAACGTCGGCCGCGTGATCCTGTCGTCGGGCGCCGGCGACCTGGCAACCGCATCCACCAGCAACCTCGGCGGCACCATCGAGACCTTCTCGAGCGATCCCGCGCAAACCCGCAACCTGGCCGTGCAGCAAACCGTGGGCAGCCACACCACCTCGCGCACGTTTGTACGTTACGATACCGGCGCGTTCGGCGACGGCAGCAGCGCCTACATCTCGGCCCTGCACCACGAACAAAAAGCCTGGGACTTCGATGCACGCCAGGGCGGCGACCAGTTCAACGCCAAGTACGTCAACCAGAGCGGCCTGGGCAAGCTGACCCTGTTCCTCAACTACTCGGACAAGATCGAGCCGAACGAAGACAGCACCGTGCGCTCGGCCACAGAAAAATACCAGCCGTACACGCGTCCGTTCATGTATCCGAACTTCCAGGAAGCGGTCAATTACCTGTCGCCCACCGGCGCCACGCCGACGGCCGAGGGCAACAACTATCGCAACTATTACAGCGATGCCCAGCGCACCGACTACCTGACGTACGCCAAGTTCGACATGAACGTCAGCGACAACACCACCTGGTCCAACCAGGTGTACTACCACAACGACGACGGCGTGGGCGTGGTGGCCGGTCCGATCGGCGTGGCCGGTTTGCCGGGCCTGTTCTCGGTGTATTTCCCGGGCCAGAATCTGAAGCAGGTGTTTGGCAACTCCGGTTACGCCACCCGCACCACCGAATATAAGATCAACCGCGCTGGCTGGCTGTCCACCGTGCGCAGCGAGATCGGCAACCACAAGCTGCAAGCGGGCATCTGGTTCGAGCGCAACCGTTCGGAAGCGTACCGCCGCTGGTATGCACTCGACGTCAACAACCCGAGCTCGCCATACGACCGCCCGGCCAATCCCTTGATCACCCAGTACGGCAGCGAGATCGACAACAAGGTCGTGCAGTTGCACCTGCAGGACGAATGGCGCGTGCGCGACGACATCGCGCTGCAGGCCGGCTTCAAATCGAGCTTGCAGTTTGCCGATGGCCAGTTCCCGGTGCAGCCCAAAGTGGGCGCGATTGCCAACGGTTCCACCGCCCTGCCGGTCGGCAAGATCGACACCAAGAAATGGTTCCTGCCGCAACTGGGCGCGCGCTGGGACATCACGCCGCACGACCAGGCGTTCTTCAACGTGCAGAAAAACATGCGCCAGTTCGTCACGTACGGCGGCGGCGGTGCATCGCCGTGGAGCCTGGCCAGCCAGGCCGCTTTCGACCTGTTCCGCGACACGGCCAAGCCGGAAACCTCGGTCACGTATGAAGCGGGCCTGCGTACCAGCCGCCAGTTGAACTGGGGCGCAATCTCGGCCTTCGACGGCCAGGTCAACCTCTACCACGTCAACTTCAAGGACCGCCTGCTGACCATCAGCCCGACGCCGGTGATCTCGTCCATCATCGGCGGCAACCCGGTGCTGGCCAACGTGGGCAGCGTCAAGACCGACGGCATCGACCTGTCGGGCACGCTGCACTTCGGCCGTGGCTTCTCGTTCTACAACGCGCTGTCATACAGCCGCGCCGAGTATCAGGACAATTACAGCAACGGCAGCGCCATCGTGCCGACCGCCGGCAAGACCATTCCCGGCAGCCCGGAGTGGATGAACAAGTTCGTTGCCACCGCCACCGTGGCCGACACCGAGTTCCAGCTGATCGGCGACTACGTGGGCAAGCGCTACGCCACCTACACCAACGACCTGGCGGTGAAGAGCTATTTCCTGATGAGCCTGGGCGTGTCGGGCAAGCTGCCCTTCCTGAACAGCAACTGGATCAAGAACGCGCGCTACCGTGTCAACATCAGCAACCTGGCCGACAAAAAGGGCGACCTCAACGTTGTAGTGGGTGCGGCCAGCGGCACGTACAATACCTTTCCAATCGCACCACGCCAGGGTTTCCTGACGTTGATGGCAGATTTTTGATTTTTACCATGCCGCTGCCGGGAGGCCAGACCCGGCGCGGTTTATCGAGACAGACTCCGATGACCAAATCAACTTTTGCATCGCCGTTGCCGGGCAGCTTGTCACGGCGCGGTTTTATTCAGACAGCCGCCGCAGTTGCTACGGTCACTGGCGCTTCGCTGTTGCTGCCAGCTTCGGTGCTGGCAGTAACGCCCGCTGCTGGTATTGACCAGTCCGGCATGCCGGGGATTGCGCCGCTGGGTGCGGGTGGCATCGCCGGTGGCAAACGTCCACTGGTATTCGGCCATCGCGGCGCCAGCGCGCTGCGTCCCGAACACACGCTGGCCGCGTACGCCAAGGCCATCGTCGATGGCGCCGATTACGTGGAGCCGGACCTGTGCAGCACCAAGGATGGCGTGCTGGTCGCGCGCCACGAAGCCTACCTGAGCGAGACCACCGACGTGGCCAGCCACAAGCAATTCGCCAGCCGCAAGACGCGCAAGACCATCGACGGCGAAGCGCACGACGGCTGGTTCGTTGACGACTTCACGCTGGCGGAACTCAAAACCCTGCGCGCGGTCGAGCGCATTCCGCAGTTCCGTCCCGGCAGCGCCGAGTACAACGGCATGTTCCAGGTGGTGACGTTCGAGGAAATCATCGACTTCGTCGCTGCCGAAGCTGCCGCGCACGGGCGCATCATCGGCATCGTGCCAGAACTCAAGCACTCGACCTATTTCGCCAGCGTCGGCTTGCCGCTGGAAGACCGCTTCCTGTCCATCATCGCCGCGCACGATTACACGCGCCGCAACCCGGTGCAAATCCAGTCGTTCGAAGTAGCCAACCTGAAATACCTGCGCAGCAAACTGGGCGGCAAGCAGGGTACGCGCGCCAACCTGCGCCTGATGCAGCTGGTGGTCGGTGAAGACGTGCGGCCGATGGACGTGGCAGCAGCGGGCGGCAAGCTGACCTTTGCGCAGATGTGCACGCCAGCCGGCCTGCGCGACATCGCCGCCTACGCCGACGTGGTAGCGCCCCCGACCCGCTCGATCATCCCACTGAAGAAAGACGGCAGCCTGGCGGCACCGTCGTCGCTGGTGGAAGACGCCCACCAGGCCGGCCTGCGTATCGAGCCGTGGACCTTCCGCCCGGAAAACCGCTTCCTGGCCACCGACTTCCGCAACGGCGCCGAGACCGCCCGCAACGAAGCCGGCTCGATCGCCGAAATGAAACGCTACATCGCCACCGGCATCGACGGCTTCTTCACCGACGACCCGGCCCTCGGCCGCGCTGCCCTGGCGGGCTGACCGTTGTTTCAGATGCCTGGTTTGCTGTGGCGGCTGGTGTGCCACAGCGCCAGGATCTCGACGCGATTACCTGTGATTCGGTAGCGGTGCTGCTGCCACCAGGCGGCTAACTGCCCTATCTCGGCAGCCGCACGATGGGTAACGCTGATGGAATATGGCGCATTCAAGGGCCACGCAAACTGGCAAGCAGTTCAGCGCCCGAAATCACGTCACCGCGCTCGGCTTCCTGGATCGACAGCATCAAGGCAGCTTCTTCTTCGTCGTTCAGCTCGAACGGTCATCGGTCTCATGCGCCAATACCGACACGACGGTCCCTTCGTCGAACGGCGCACCGTCGACGACTACCTGGTTAGCCACGATTTTTTCGGTAATGAGCTTCATGTCAAAAATAATAGCATTGGTGGCGCGGATGTCAAAGTCTCACCCAATTCATCCGCGCCGTGCTGCTGGTGCTCTGTTGCCTGCGCCAACCGCTTAGCGGCTGGCCTGGCGCGCGGTGTCGGCGCGTGGCAGTGCTGCGGCCAGATCGATCCATGGCTGCGGCGCTGGCTTGTTGCGCTCGCGCACGGCGAAGAAGCTCACCACCTGCTCGCTGTTTTGATCGAAGAATTCCACCGACGTCACCCCCGCCCGCTTGACCACCCAACCGCTGGCAAACGCGCTGTCGCGCAGGTGCAGGTTGAATTCGGGATCGAGCACGTTGAAATATCCGCCCGCTTCCGCCACCTTGTTCACGGTGCCGCTGTAGATCTGGATGGTGGCGCCGTTGCCCAGGAAGGTCATGAACTTGATCTGGTTTTTGGCCACGCTTTCGAGCAGCGTGCGCACTGCCTGCGGCGTGATGCGCTCGGCTGCGCCCGGTGGCGCCAGGCGCATCGCCTGTTCGCGCGAAACGCCAAACTCGGTCAGCAGACGGTTGAACTGGTGGACGTCGTTGATCTCGTTCCACGCCAGCTGGAACTCCTTGACGTCGATTTCGCTGTCCGGCTTCTCCTTGGCCTTGACCGGTGCGGCTGCCACTTTCAGGTCCGGGCCCTGGTTGGCGTTGCGGAAGTCGGCCACCAGTTTATCGAACACCGGTGCGCCGGCGTCGCTGCGCACGTAGAGCTTGTGCACGGCGTTGCCGCTGGCGTCAAAAAACTGCAGGCTGCGCGCCACCACGCCATCCTTGCCCGGCTGGGCGACAGCAAACGCGTACTTCCATTTATCGAACCAGAAGCGCAGGTCGATCTCACCGCCCAGGTAGCCGCCGGCGATATTACGCATGCGTACTTCGCGCTCCTTTTCCTTGTCTTCGTCCAGGGTCTGCACGTCCTCGTCCGGTTTCAGGCGGGTGGCGACGCCGGTGCGTTCGATCACGCCGTTTTCGTTGCGCGTCAATGCCATGACCTTGCCCAGGTCGAGCGCGCGGCGCATGATCTCGCGCGGCGCCGTGCCGTCGTCCTGCAAGCGGGTGACGGTCTTGCCCAGGCTTGTTGCCAGCAAATCCGCTTCGGACACGCCCAGCTGCCTGGCGGCGTCGCGCGCGGACAGGCGCGGCTGTTCGGCGCGCAGCTTGTCCCACTGTTCGACGAGGTTGGCGGCGCTGCCGGTTACCGAGGTCAGCAGCAAGGCGCTGGCCAGCGCCAGTGCATATCGATGATGGTGTTTCATGGGTGGCTCCGTTAAAAAGATTAGTAGATGACCTTCAGGGTGAATGCGTAATTGCGTCCGGGACGCGCCATGCGTTCGATATCGTCGCGCGTGGCCACCGTGGTGCCGGTGGGCATGCCGCGCGCGGAGGCGAAGTCCCAGTACATCTTGTCGCCGAGGTTGTAGGCGCCGGCGCTCAGTTCCACGTGCTTGCTGATGTTCCAGTAAGCAGTGAAGTCCATCACGCCGTAGCCGGGCGTCAGGAACCGTTCGGCGGTCACGCCACCGATCACGTCGTTGCCGGCGCGCTGGCTGCGCACGCCACTGACGGTGAACGCCGCCCCGCCGCGCTTGGCCGGGTCGTCCCAGGCGAAGGTGGCGTTGGCCTTGTACGGCTGCACCGATACCAGGCTGCCCTTCTGCCCCGTCAACCGGTTCTCGGCATTGCCGCGCGACAGACCGGCAGCCAGGTTGACGCTATAGCCCTGCATGCCTTGCAGCCACTGGCCCAACTGGAAGTTGCTGGAGAATTCGCCGCCCCAGATGCGCGCCTTGCCGATGTTCTCGGGACGGAACAGCCCGAAGGTGATGGTCGGAAAGTTGACCGGATCGGCCGGCTGCGTGGCGTACTCGATGAAGTTGTTGTAACGGGTGTAAAACACCGATGCGCTGAACTCCACGCCCGGCGTGGCCGTGCCTTTCAGACCCAGCTCGAAGGCGTTGCTGGTTTCCTTTTGCAGGCTGGCGTTGCCCAGCACTGCGTAACCGACGCCGGCCCCGGTGTAACTGAACGAATCGTAGGTACCGGTGCGCTCGGCCGAACTCGGCAAGCGGCTGCCGCGCGAATACTGGGCGTAGGTAGTCAACGTGGGCGTCAGTTCCACCGACAGGTTCAGGCTCGGCGTGAACCACGAGTCGCTTTCCTCCCTGACTTCGCTGGCGGCATTGGGAATGGCGATCGCGTAGTTCTGCAAATTCTTCGGCGTCAGCTTGCGATGCTCGCCGCGCAGGCCCGGCGTCAAGGTGGCCTGGTGGCCAGCCAGCGGGAAGCCGAACTCGCCGCGCACATAAGCGGCGAGCTTGTCGGTATCCATGTCGGCCATGCGGTTCTTGCGGGTGATCTGGTGCGCACCGGTGCGCACCACGGTGCGGTCTTCATACCATGGACGGCGCGACTGCTGGGTTTCATAGTTGGCGCCGTAGAACAGCGACGACGCCGTGCCCAGTTTCTTGCTGGCCTCGATTACCAGTCCACGGCTGTCGTTGTAGTAGCCGGTCTCGATAAAGCGCAGGTAGGGCTGGCTGCCGCTCACGTAGGCGGCGTTGGTCTGGTCCACCACCGACGCATCCTGCTTGTACAGATGGGTTTTCAGGCTGTCGAACAGTGCCAGGCCGGCGTCGGTCCAGTTGTGCTCGATGCTGTAGCGGTTGCGCTTGGTGGTCGAATCCTGGATCGCGCCTTGCGGATACAGGGCGCCCGTCTTGTTGTTGTAGACGCGGTGATGGTCGGCCTTGTAGCTGTCGATGGTGAAGCCGAGCTTGTGGCCGGGCGCCACTTGCCAGTTCAGCTTGGCAAGGATGGCATTGCTTTCCCAGTCATCGGGATTGACCGGCACGCTGCTCCTGCTATCGAGCTCATCGCCCTGGCGGTGCACGCCCACGACCAGCGCCTTGAGGCTGGGGCTGATCTCGGTAGCCGCCGTGAATGCATGCATGCGCGCATTCTGCTCGCCCGAGTAACCGAACTTGTATTCGCCGTACACCTTGCGGCTGCCATCAAGATACTGCTCCGGCGACTTGGTCACGAACGATACCGAGCCGCCCAGGCCCGGCGTGCCGCTGCCGGCCGGGCTGGCGCCCGAACCGATGCTCACGTAGTGGAACGTCTCGGGATCGAAATAATCACGGCCGATGCCGAAGGCATTCATGGTGTTGCCGTCCGGCTTGGGCGCAGCGTCGGGCAAGGAGATGCCGTCGAGTTCCATGCTCACGCGGTTGCCTTCCACGCCCCGGATATTGAAGCCGGTATTGCCGGCGCCGTCCCACACGTTGCCGCTGCCGCTGGCCGCGCCAGGCACGCTGATCAGCGGCGAGTAGCGGGCGATATTGGCCATGTCCACCGCGTTGTTGCGCTCGATTTGCTCGGCGCCGATCACGGTGGTGGTGCCCTTGCGGGTGGAGGCCGGATCGTCGCGCTTGGCCTGGACCACGATTTCGCCCAGCGCCGGTGCGCCTGCCGCAGCGGCCGCAGCAGCGACTTGCGCCTCCTGCGCGTGCGCCGGCAGCAGCGCCGCGCCCAGCAAGGTCAACAAAGCAGATTGCACAGCCACGCGCATCAGGCGCGGACGCGGGAATTGAACAGCAGCGGCGCAGTGCCGGGCAGGAGTAGCAGCCATAAAGTATCCAGAGAGAGTATGTGAACGGCTGGCTCTCGGACGGTTACGATTGCTGGCAAAAAGTCATACTAACAATAATGATTCTCATTTACAAGCAATAGTTGGTGCCTGTTGATCACTATTGTTTTTCTACAACTCTCCTGCAGCGTGGTGTGGCGCGGTCTGCTATCCGGCCAGATAGTTGTTCTTCACCCGCACATAATGCTCGGCCGAATACTTCAGGTAGGCGATCTCCTCCGCGCTCAGCGCCCGCGCCTTTACGGCCGGGCGGCCGATGTACAGGTGGCCGCTTTCCAGCACCTTGCCGGGCGAGACCAGGCTGCCGGCGCCGATCATCACCTGGTCTTGCACCACCACGTCATCCATGATGATCGAGCCCATGCCGATCAGGCATTCGTTACCGATGGTGCAGCCGTGCAGGATCACCGAATGGCCGATGGTGACGTAGTTGCCGATGGTCAGCGGCGAGCCATCGGGTTTCGATGCGCTCTTGTGCGAGACATGGCCCATGGCAAAGTCCTGCACATTGCTGCACTCGCCGATGACGATGCGGTTGACGTCGCCGCGCAGCACGGTGTTGCACCATACCGAGCTGTCGCGACCGATCTGCACGTCGCCGATCACTTGCGCCGATTCGTGGACGTAGATGTCCTCACCGAGCACGGGGCTGGTACCGAGGTAGGAAGTAAATGGCATAAGGGCTTTCAGTAAAGTTAAAGACGGCCGGGAACAAACGACAGGAACGCGAACTCGGCCTGGTAGCCGGCCGCCTTCGGGCTGCACGCGTACAGGCCGCAGGCCACGCTGGCGGCAGTGCCCCGCTCGGCCAGGTGGGCGATGCGGATCTGGGTCCAGGTTTCGCCATCGAACGAGGACTCGACGATGCAGTCCTCGGCCTCGGCGCGGATGCGGAACCACACGGTGTCGATGTGCCTGGGCAGCGGCTGGGTGGACCAGTCCGAGTAATGGCCGTTGGTGACCACGGCGCCCAAGCGGTTGTCGCCGTCCGGCTCGAACTCCACCGACGTCTTGAGCCAGCAACCATCGGACAGCCGTACCATCAGGCCGGCCTGGTCGTACTGGTGCACCGGCTTCGACGTGACCCGGGTGGTGAGCACGAAGTCGCCGTACGCTGGCAGATGGAGGAAGTGGCCGTTATCGACCTGGAAACCGTAGTGCGTGCGCTGCCAGAAGTCGGTATTGGCATCGGGGGCGATGCGCAGGCAGCGGGCGGCGGCGTCAATGCGCCAGTTGGCCGGCTCGCAGTGCCATTGCAGGCGGCTGTCGAGTCCGGCGTCATCAAAAATCAGGTCCAGCGCGGTATCGGTCATACGGCATCCTCGTCATGGAAAACGCCAGTGTAACCCGGTCAGGCCTGCAACAACACCGTCGCGCCGCGCGTGATCGCCTTCACTACTTTCATCACGTCCCAGTTGGTCAGGCGAATGCAACCGTGCGACTGGGTCTTGCCGATATTGGCCGGCTCGGGCGTGCCGTGGATGCCGTAGTGGTCCTTGCTCAGGTCGATCCAGGCCACGCCCACCGGGTTGTTCGGACCGGGGGCGATGCGCGCCTTGACGTCGCCCGGTTTGGCGTCCCAGAACAGCTTGGGGTTGTAGCGATAGTCGGGATTGACAGCCACGCCCAGCACGGTCCAGCGCCCTTCGGGCAGCGGGTCGTGCTTGCTGCCGGTACTGGCCGGAAACTGGGCGACCGGCATGCCACCAGCATCGAGCAAGGTCAACGTGCCCTCGGTGGCATCGACCAGGATGGTGGCGGCCTTGGGCAACGGCGGTGCGTTGACGACATTGGGCACCAGCAGTTGCTCGCCGGCGCGCTTGAACGTCTTGCCGGGATTGAGCTTGCGTAGCAGCGCAGGACTGCTGTGGAATTTTTCGCCGAGCGCTTCGAGCAGGCTGGCGTAGCCGAGCCGGGCCAGCTTGGCCTTGTCGCCCATGGCGGCCGGCACGGGCGCATACGGTCCGGCGATGTCTTCGGCGGTGAGCGTGTACACGTCGAGCGTGGGCGCCTGGTCGGCCTTGAGCGCGGCCCAGGTGGCGTCGTCGAGCTTGCCGGTCACCGGCAACTGGCGCAGTTTCTGGAAACCGGTGACAGCACGGCGCAAGTTGCTGCCCACCGTGCCGTCGATTTCGCCGGACGAAAAATGGGCGCGGTCGAGCAGCACCTGGGCGCGCAAAATATTGTTGACGACAGGTGGCGCGATGGTGGAACTCGCAGCAGCGTTGGCAGAGACAGCGGTGGCAGCACCGGCATGGACGGCGACCGACAGGAGCAGTGCAGGAATCAGGGATTTCAAATCGAACTCGGTGCTTGAAGCGGACCCGTATTGTAGCCGTTGGTTGCTAGGCGGGGAGGTACGTTACACCTGCAGATCGCCGCGACAGCCTCCAGAGCAAGGCGCAGCGACGCAGACAGTACGCCAGTACGGCGAGCAGCTGTGACGCCGCTATGGAGGCTGGTCAGGCGTTCTAATCCTGCTTGCGGTATTTTTCCAGGGTATAGCCAAGCCGGCTGCGATTGACGTCGAGCCAGGTCCACAGCGCTTCGACCTGCGGGCGGTGCGCCCGGTAGTAGGACTCGTTGAACGCCAGCCATACGCGCGTGCTGATCAGCGGCTGTTGCAGTTGCACGATGGCGCCCTTGTAGCGGTCCAGCATGAGCTTGAGGTGCTTGGGTACCACGGCTGCCGCCACCACGCCATCGACGCGGCCGAGCCGCAGTTTTTCGATATTGCGCTCGAGATCGCGGCCGCCGTCATCGATGTTCAGGCCGGCCTCGCGCAAACGTGCGGTGTAGCTTTGCCCGAGCGCCACGCCCAGCACCTTGCCCTGGAAGTACTGCATCGGATCGGTGGTGGCGGGCAGCTTGTCCCGGGCGCGCACCAGCACCACCAGGGTGTTGTGCATGGCGCGGTCGAGGTCGATGTTGCCCTTCTTGTCGCGCGGCAGCGCGATGCCGGCCGGATAAGTGGGCATTTCGCCGAGCGGCGCCATGTCGATGTCGCCATTGGCCAGCGCCACGCGCAGGCGCGCCGGCGGCAACCGTACCAGCGTGGGCGCACAGCCGAAGCCGGCGGCCTGGGCAGCGTCGCGCATCAAATCCACGGCAGCGCCGGGCGGTTCAGGCACCTGCTCGCCCTCGCCCATCCAGTACGGCGGGCGGTGCTGGTCGATGTAGCCGATGCGCAGGGGAATGCAGGCGTCCGCAGCGCTGGCGGGGGCAACCGCCACAACAACAGCGGCAGCGGCAGCGGCAAACACCGGGCCGGACATGGCGCCCAATGCGAGCATCGTCCACAGCATGATGGGGCGCCAGACCATGTTCAATGTGCCGGAGCGGGACGGGCTGGAGCGTCGGCCGACGGCGGCGCCGCCAGCGGCACGTTCGGCACGGAATGGCCCTTGCCGACGATTTGCACGAAAATCTCGTTTTCCTTGATCATGCTGAGCTCGTAACGGGCGCGTTCTTCGACGGCGCCGGTGCCGTCCTTGAGGTCGCGCACCTCGGAATCGAGCTTGGCATTGCGAGCCAGCAGCTCCGCATTTTTCTTGTGGGCCGCATCGACCTGGGCCTCGAAATCGGCCACGCGCAGCCAGCCGCCCTTGCCCAGCCAGAGCGGGTACTGTATCAACAGCAGCAGGACTGCCAGGCCAAGTGTAATCAGACGCATGGAATAGGGAGTATAAAAAAGCGGCCGGGAAGTTCCGGCCGCTCGGTGCAGAATTACTTCAGGTTGTAGAAGGCGTCGCGGCCTGGGTAGGAAGCGATGTCGCCCAGATCTTCTTCAATGCGCAGCAGCTGGTTGTACTTGGCCATGCGGTCCGAACGCGACATCGAGCCGGTCTTGATCTGCAGGGCGTTCAGGCCAACAGCGATATCGGCAATGGTCGAATCTTCGGTTTCGCCCGAACGGTGCGAGATCACGGCGGTGTAGCCGGCGCGCTTGGCCATTTCGATGGCAGCAAAAGTTTCGGTCAGGGTGCCGATCTGGTTGATCTTGATCAGGATCGAGTTGGCGATACCCTTCTGAATGCCTTCTTTCAGGATCTTGGTGTTGGTGACGTACAGGTCGTCGCCCACCAGTTGCACCTTCTGGCCCAGTTCCTTGGTCAGAATCGCCCAGCCGTCCCAGTCGCCTTCGTGCATCGCGTCTTCGATCGAGATGATCGGGTACTTGTCGCACCAGGTGGCCAGCAGGTTGGTGAACTCGGTGGCGGTCAGCGACAGGCCCTCGCCTTCCAGTTCGTACTTGCCGTTCTTGTAGAACTCGGAAGCAGCGCAGTCCAGGCCCAGCGCGATCTGGGTGCCTGGCTCGTAGCCGGCTTCTTCGATGGCCTGGATGATCAGCTTGATGGCTTCCTCGTGGTTGGCCAGCGATGGCGCGAAACCGCCTTCGTCGCCCACGGCGGTGCTCAGACCCTTCTTGTGCAGGATCTTTTTCAGGGTGTGGAACACTTCCGCACCGTAACGCACGGCTTCCTTGAACGATGGTGCGCCCACGGGAATGATCATGAATTCCTGGATGTCCAGGTTGTTGTCGGCGTGCGCGCCGCCGTTGATCACGTTCATCATCGGCACGGGCAGTTGCATCGCGCCCGAACCGCCGAAGTAGCGGTACAGCGGCAGGCCCGCTTCTTCGGCGGCGGCCTTGGCCACGGCCATCGACACGGCCAGCATGGCGTTGGCGCCCAGGCGGCTCTTGTTTTCGGTACCGTCGAGGTCGATCAGAGTGCGGTCCAGGAACGCTTGTTCATTGGCGTCGAGGCCCATGATCGCTTCCGAGATTTCGGTGTTGATGTTTTCGCAGGCTTGCAGTACGCCCTTGCCGAAGTAACGCTTCGGATCGCCGTCGCGCAGCTCGATCGCTTCGCGCGAACCGGTCGATGCGCCCGACGGCACAGCCGCACGGCCCATCACGCCCGATTCCAGCAACACGTCGCATTCGACGGTTGGATTGCCGCGCGAGTCGATGATTTCACGGCCGATAATATCAACAATAGCACTCATTTAATTCTCCAAAGTTAGACGAAACAGAGTCCGCTCGCTGCATCTTGCGCGCATGTGCGAGTGAAATAATAACGGGAATATAACCCAGTGCGGGCGCTTATGGCTACACGCGCGCACCGGGCAGACTGCCTTGGTTGAAGCTGACAGCGCAGTTTTACGCCGCCTCTCCTTGCAGTTGACCATCAGTGGAGCGATTGCCGCCAGCAGCCTTGTGGGCCAGTGCCGCCTTGATGTACGAAGTAAACAGCGGATGGCCGTCACGTGGCGTCGATTTGAATTCCGGGTGGTACTGCACGCCCATGTACCACGGGTGGGCATTGTCGCCGGTGCGTGGCAGTTCCATGATTTCGCACAGGTCCTCGGTCGGCGTACGGGCCGCCACCACCAGGCCGGCAGCTTCCACGCGCGGCAGGTAATGGTTGTTGGCTTCGTAGCGGTGACGATGACGCTCGGTCACGACCGCGCCGTAGATCTCGGCGGCCAGCGTACCCGGCTTGATCTCGCAGGTTTGCGCGCCCAGGCGCATGGTGCCGCCCAGGTCGGAGTTCTCGTCGCGCTTTTCAACCTTGCCGTCCTGGCCTTGCCACTCGTCGATCAGGGCCACCACGGGTTGCGCGGTATCGAGATCGAACTCGGTGGAGTTGGCGGTGGTGAGGCCGGCTTTATGGCGCGCATATTCGATCAGCGCCACCTGCATGCCCAGGCAGATGCCCAGGTAAGGGATCTTGTTTTCACGGGCGAACTGCGCGGCCATGATCTTGCCTTCCACGCCGCGCTTGCCGAAGCCGCCCGGCACCAGGATGGCGTCGTACTTGGCCAGCTCGGCGCAGCCGGTGGTTTCAATCTCTTCCGAATCGATGTACTCGATGTTGACCTTCGATTCGTTGTGGATGCCGGCGTGGCGCAGCGCTTCGGTCAGCGACTTGTACGACTCGGTCAGTTCCACGTATTTGCCGACCATGCCGATCGACACTTCCGACTTCGGATGCTCGAGCGTGTAGATCAGTTTGCTCCAGACCGACAGGTCGGCCGGTGCCGGGTTGATGTCCAGCGCTTCGCAGATGATCGCGTCCAGGCCCTGGTCGTGCAGCATTTGCGGCACCTTGTAGATGGTATCGACGTCCCACACGGAAATCACGGCCTGCTCTTCGATGTTCGAAAACAGCGAAATCTTGGCGCGCTCGTCGTCCGGAATCGGCCGGTCGGCGCGGCACAGCAGCGCATTGGGCGAAATGCCGATCTCGCGCAGTTTTTGCACCGAGTGCTGGGTGGGCTTGGTTTTCAGTTCGCCAGCCGACGCAATGTACGGCACCAGGGTCAGGTGCACGAAGGCGGTGTTCTTGCGGCCGGCGCGCAGGCTCAGCTGGCGCGCGGCTTCGAGGAACGGCAGCGATTCGATATCGCCCACGGTACCGCCGATTTCGCACAGGGCCACGTCGTAGCCTTCAGCGCCGCGACGGATGTAGTCCTGGATTTCGTTGGTGATGTGCGGGATCACCTGCACGGTCTTGCCGAGGTACTCGCCGCGGCGTTCCTTGCGGATCACCGACTCGTAGATCTGGCCGGTGGTGAAATTGTTCACCTTGCGCATGCGGGTGGAAATGAAGCGCTCGTAGTGGCCGAGATCGAGGTCGGTTTCAGCGCCGTCATCGGTGACGAAGACTTCACCGTGTTGCATGGGGCTCATGGTGCCAGGATCGACGTTGATGTACGGGTCGAGCTTGAGCATGGTGACTTTGAGGCCGCGCGATTCGAGGATCGCGGCGAGGGAGGCGGCGGCAATCCCTTTACCAAGGGAAGACACAACGCCACCGGTGACGAAGACAAATTTGGTCATTGCAGATGGTGCCGAACGGCACGTGCGGGAAATTGAAATTATATCCTAAAACCGCCAAATCAGCAGCATTACCCCCTGAAAATTCGGCTTTGACCATGCTGCGCGACTGTGGCAAACCGTACAGACAGGTTGCATAAACAAGATCAGAATGACAACTCACAAATGCACAGGAGATAACCATGAGCTATACCGAACGCGATCCATACGGCATGTACGTGGACAACGGCCGCAAAGGCCCGGGTCCTGAATTGATGGGTGCCGACACCCTGATCGGCGACCACGTGCACAACCTGCAAAACGAACACCTGGGTGAAATCAAGGAAATCATGCTCGACATGCGCACCGGCAAAATCGCCTACGCGGTCATGGCCCACGGCGGCGTGCTGACCATCGGCGAAAAACTGTTTGCCGTGCCCTGGGAAGCACTGACGCTCGACACCGTCAACAAGCGCTTCACGCTCAACCTCGAGAAGGAACGCATTGAAAACGCCCCCGGCTTCGACAAGGACAACTGGCCCAATATGGCCAACCAGACCTGGGCGTCGCAGATCGACAGCTACTATGGCACCACCCGCCGCAGCAGCCTGAATTCGCCGATCGATTAACCCCGATTCATCTTTAAACGCACTGGCATCACCAGCGCGTCCGCCGTACGGGGCGCGCTGAAAACACTTTATTTTAGACTTCAAGCATGGCGATACGTATGACTACGTAGTGGTGAAACCTTAAAACAACACTAATAATGTTTGGTCCGCCAAACCGTGAGAAATCCTCATGTTGTTATGAGTAATTTGACTAGAATCAAATTTTGCTCATCGGAGATGTCACGTGTTTGCAGTTACCCATTTGCGTCAAGCCGTCCTGCTTAGCCTGTACGGCGCCTCGGCCATCACCGCCTTCGTCTTGGCCCCTGCAGCGCACGCCCAGACCCTCGCCACAGCCGAAGCCGACATTGCTCCGGCGCCGCTGCAATCGGTGACCGTGGTCGGCTCGCGCCGCGCCACGTCGTCGTCCACCGACACCGTGGTACCGGTCGATCTGATCCCGATGAACAAGCTGGCGGAACAAGGCGGCCAGTTCGACCTGGCCCAGACCCTGACCTACATTTCGCCATCGTTCAACTCCACGCGCCAGAGCGGCGCCGATGGCGCCGACCTGGTCGATTCCGCCGCCCTGCGCGGCCTCGGTTCGGACCAGACCCTGGTACTGGTCAACGGCAAGCGCCGCCACACCACCGCGCTGGTCAACCTGTTCGGTGCGCGCAACCGCGGCAACACCGGTACCGACCTCAATGCGATCCCGATGCTGGCCATCAAGGACGTGCAAATCCTGCGTGACGGCGCCGCCGCCCAGTACGGCTCGGACGCGATCGCCGGCGTGATGGACATCAGCCTCAAGAAAAGCAAGGGGTGCGAAGCGATTGCCGGCTACGGCCAGTACTCGGCCGGCGACGGCGAAAACTGGATGGGCTCGGCCTACTGCGGTTTCGATCTCGGCAACGGCGGCGTGCTGGCCCTGACCGGCGAATACCTCGACCGTGGCCGCTCCAACCGCGCCGAACCGGACAATCCGCGCATCATCGGCGACACCAAGACCGAGAGCCAGACCATTTACGCCAACGGCGAACTGCCCACGACTGGCAACGGCCGCCTGTACTTCACGGCTGGCGCACAAAAACGCGACGGCTCGAGCGCGGCATTCGCGCGCGGCGGCGTCGGCTCGGACGATATTCCAAGCCGCAACTCGGCTGCCATGTATCCGAACGGCTTCGTGCCATTCATCAATGCCAGGATCGAGGACCGTACCGCCATCCTCGGCCACCGCATCCAGCTGGGCGAATGGAATACCGACATCTCGCAGACGTACGGCTACAACAAGATGAAGTACGACATCAGCAACACCATCAACGCCTCGATCGCCAACCTCGACCTGCAGAACGGCGGCCGTGGCGTCAGCGCCAGCCAGTTCAACGCCGGCGGCTTCTCGTTCCAGCAACTGACCACCAACCTCGACCTGAGCCGCTACTACGACGGCATCATGGGCAAGGGCATGAACGTGGCGTTCGGCGCCGAGTATCGCCGCGAGGAATTCAAGATCTTCGCTGGCGAAGCCGGTTCGTACATCGATGCCGACGGCGTGGGCAACGGCGGCAACGCCGGCAGCCAGGGCTTCCCCGGTTTCCAGCCCGGCGATATCACCAATGCCAAGCGCCACAGCAACGCCGCCTACCTCGACCTGGAAGCGGACTTCACCGACCGCGTCAAAGGTCAGGCAGCCGTGCGTTACGAGAAATTCAGCGACTTCGGCTCCACCGTGACCGGCAAGCTGGCCGGCAGCATCCGTGTTGCCGATAGCGTGCTGCTGCGCGGTTCCGCCAGCACCGGTTTCCGCGCGCCGTCGCTGCAGCAAAGCCATTTGTCCACCACCTTCACCGATTTCATCGGCGGCGTGCCGAAAGAAGTGGTGCTGGCGCCCAATGGCGGCGTGGTGGCCAACGCGGCCGGCATCCCGAACCTGAAGGAAGAAAAATCGACCAGCTTCACGCTGGGCACCACCTGGACCCCGACCCAGGCGATCTCGCTCACGGCCGACCTGTACCACATCAAGATCAAGGACCGCATCGTGCTGTCGGGCCGCTTTACCGCCGACAACTACCCCGACCTGTCCGCGCGCCTGGCCGCGCTGGGCGTGGGCGAGGCACAATTCTTCGTCAACTCGGCCGATACCAAGACCCAGGGGATCGACCTGACCGCCTCGCACAAGGCCACCGTGATGGGCGGCCGCCTGAACACCTTCCTGGCGATGAACGTCAGCAAAACCGAAGTGACCGACGTCCACGCCCCGGCGTCGCTGCGCGGCTTCGAAGACGTGCTGCTGTCGGAAAAGGAACGCCTGTATATCGAGCAGGGCGCGCCGCGCTCGAAATTCACGCTGGGCTTCAACTACGGCCTCGGTGCGTGGGACACCGACCTGAAGATCATCCACTTCGGCCCGCAAACCCTGGGCACCTTCAGCGGCACCGCCGAGGGCGTACCGAACCAGCGCTACAAGTCGAAAACCTCGGCCGACCTGGCGTTTACCTACAACATCAACAAGAACATGAAGCTGACGTTCGGAGGCAACAACCTGTTCGGCGCGCGTCCTACCGCGCAGGACGCGGACCAGACCGACAATGGTTTCAAGTACGAGAGTGTGCAATTCGGATTGAACGGTACGTCATACTTCAGCCGCCTGTGGGTCAAGTTCTAAGGAGCAAGTTCTAAATTCGTTGCAGTTTTACCATCAAAAAAAAGCCGCCATCCCCGCCGGGGGATGGCGGCTTTTCAGTTTTTCGGTAAAGGTAACGTTTGCTTACATGGCGTTAACGCCATCCAACTTCCTGCCGCAATACACTATACTCATATTTACTCCAAGCAACGGAACATCCCATGCGTCCCGCCATCGTCCTCATGTTTTTCGTCACCGTGCTGCAAGGCGCCCTCGCCTACGCGGCGCTCGGCAGTGCGCCGTCCGATTTCGGCGGCACGCCGGTACGCGCCGCGCGCAGCCTCGCTGCGGCCGGCAACAATACCGCCAACGCCGTGTACACGGTCAGCCAGAGCACCCTCGACAGCGGCACCATCGTGCGTGAGTACATGGACGCGGCTGGCAAGGTGTTTGCCGTCAGCTGGACCGGCCCCACCCTGCCCGACCTGCGTACCCTGCTCGGCAGCAAATTCACTGCGCTGACCGACGCCACCGGCAGGCGCACCCAGGCCGGCCACTCGCAGCTGGCGCTCAACCAGTCCGACGTGGTGATCGTCTCGAACGGCCACATGCGCTCGTTTGCCGGCCATGCCTTCATCCCGTCGGCAGTGCCGGCCGGCTTCGACACCACCACGATAGAGTAAGGAAGTTCCGCATGACCAGCCTGTTGCAACGCGCTTGCGCGGTATTGACTTCTGCTCGCACGTTATCCACTTTTGCCCGCCCGCCCCTGGTTGCTGCTCGCGCGGCACCGGCACGCGCGGCGTTCGCTGTTGCCGGCGCCAGCCGCTGGTTCGCCAGCCGCTGGTTCGCCAGCCGCTGGACCACCAACCTGTCCGCCAGCGCTGCCGGCGTCCTGCTGTGCACAGCGCTGACCGCTTGCGGTGGTGGCGGTAGCGGCGGCAGTACCGCCACGACAACCACGCCGGCCACGCCGACTGTGACCGCGGCTGCGCCCGTGGTCAGCATCAGCGCCACACCTACGGCCACCACGGTGGGCCAGGTGGTCACGCTGACCTGGAGCGTGAGCAATGCCACTGCAGCCAATTGCACCGCGTCCGACGCGTGGAGCGGCACCGTGGCCACCAGCGGTTCACAAACCGTGACTGCCGGCGCGGCCGGCACCGCGCGCTACGCGCTCACGTGCAGCGGTGTCACCAACAGCACCTCTGTGACCATCAGCTCGCCGCCACCGGCGCCCACGGTCAGCCTGACATTGGCGCCGGCCGCCATCAACACCACCCAGACGTCGGTGCTGAGCTGGTCGTCGGCCAATGCCAGCAGTTGCACCGCCAGCGGCGCCTGGATCGGCAACCGCGCCACGTCCGGCTCGGTCACCGTCTCGTCGGCAACTGCCGGCAACATGACCTACAGCCTCACCTGCACCGGCAGCGGCGGCGAGGCCAGTGCCAGCGCGCAACTGGGCGTGACCGCCGTCCTCAGCAACAGCGTGCCGATTACGGTGGACAACGGCCCGGCCGGCGCCAGCGGCGTGATCAACGTGCCTTACGTCAACGTGACCATCTGCCGCCCCGGCACCACCATCTGCCAGACCATCGACCACGTGATGCTCGACACCGGCTCCTACGGCCTGCGCGTGCTCGCTTCCGCGCTCGACAGCAGCCTCGCGCTGCCGTCGGTAAAAACCGCCAGCGGCGCCGATGCCGGCGAATGCGGCAAGTTCATCAGTGGCTACACCTGGGGTTCGGTGCGCCAGGCCGACGTCAAGATGGCCGACGAAACGGCGGCCGGCATCTCGGTCCAGGTGATCGGCGATACCAATGCCAACTTCGCCGCCACGCCTTCCAGTTGCAGCAGCGCCGGCAACAACCTGGGCTCGATGAGCGCCATCGGCGCCAAGGGCATCCTTGGCGTGGGGCTGTTCAGGCACGACTGCGGCAATGCCTGCGCCCAGTCGGCCATCAGCGGCGTGTACTACGCCTGCACGGCCGGCACCTGCACGGCCAGCGCCATGCCGCTGGCGTCGCAGATCACCAACCCGGTGTCGTCGTTTGCCGTCAACAACAATGGCGTACTGGTGAGCTTGCCGGCGGTGGGACCGAACGGACTGACATCGGTCAGCGGCACGCTGGTGTTTGGCGTCAATACGCAAAGCAATAACACGATTGCCAGCGAGACGATTTACAAGGCCAACAGCAGCGGCAACTTCAGCACCACCTACAACGGCAAGACCTACAACGCCAGTTTTATCGACAGCGGCTCGAACGGCTATTTCTTCACCGATCCCGATATCCGCACCTGCTCCGGCGGCGACTTCTTCTGCCCTGCCGCCACGCTGGCGCTGTCGGCCACCAACACGGCGTCGGACGGCAGCGCCACCGGCGTGGTCAACTTCAACATCGTCAACCTGGTGCAACTGTCATCGAGCGTGCGCGCGGCGCAAGTGGGCGGCACGCTGAGCAGCTCGGCCTCGTCGAGCACGTATTTCGACTGGGGCTTGCCATTCTTTTACGGGCGCCGGGTATTCGTGGTGATGGAGGGCGCGTCGGTGGGCGGTCGCGCCGGGCCGCTGTGGGCGTATTGATCAACTGTCACGGGGGCGTCATGTAATCTGGTTAAACTCGCTACCTTGGAATTTAATTACTTCGAGGTACGCGATGAAAACGAATCTGGTGCTGCTTTCAGCAATGACGGCAGCCGGCCTGTCTGGCTTAGCCGGTTGTGGCGGTGAAGCGAACCTGGTGCCGCCAGTGCAGGAAGGCACGACCGTTGCGCTGGCGTTGATGGAGACCACCGATCTCCACGCCAACGTGATGAGCTACAACTACTACTCGCTGTCCGAGGACACCAGCCTGGGCCTGGAGCGCACCGCCACCCTGGTGGCTGCCGCCCGCGCCGAAAACCCCAACAATATCCTGCTCGACAACGGCGACACCATCCAGGGCACGCTGCTGGGCGACCTGCAAGCCGTGACCAAGCCGGTCGCCTGCACCGAGACCATGGCCATCCACAAGGCGATGAACGCCATGAAGTTTGACGGCGGCGGCTTCGGCAACCACGAGTTCAACTATGGCCTGCCGCTGCTGAGCCAGATCACCAATAGCGACTTCGGCATTCCTGGCGTCACCAAGCCGGCCGGCAACTGCGGCGCGCCAACCTTCCCGCTGGCGCTGACCAACGTCACCGGCGTGGCCAGCGGCAAGCCGATCGTGCAACCGACCGCCCTGTTGCCGCGCACCTTCCGCGCCACGGCGCCCGATGGCAGCGCGCTCGACGTCAAGATCAATATCGGCATCATGAGTTTCGTGCCGCCGCAAATCCTCGAATGGGACCAGAAAAACCTGGCCGGCAAGGTGGCGGTCACCGGCGCCGTGGAAGCGGCAAAACAATACATTCCGGAACTGCGCAGCAAGGGCGCCGACCTGGTGGTGGCGCTGTCGCACGGCGGCCTCGACCCCAGCGCGTACAGCCCGAAAATGGAAAACCCCAGCTACCACCTGGCCGGTACCGGCATCGACGCCCTCTTGATCGGCCACTCGCACCTGATCTTCCCCAAGGGTAAAGAGACCGGCGCCGCTGCGCTGGACGCCTCGTTTGCCGCCTTCCCGGCCAGCGCCAAGATCGACGCCGTCAACGGTTTTGTCAATGGCGTGCCGACCGTGATGGCGCAAAGCTGGGGCCGCCGCCTGGGCATCATCAAGCTGACCCTGGTGTACCAGGGTGGCAAGTGGGTGGTGCAACCGGCCAAAACCAGCGTGGAATCGCGCGGTTTCAAGTACCGTGATGGCACGACCAATGTCGCTGCCGATCCGGCTATCGCACCGCTGGTGGCCACCGAGCACGCCGCCACCATCGCCTACGCCAGGCAGCCGCTGGGCGTGGACACCGACTTCGAGATGTCGTCGTACTTCTCGCTGGCGGGCGACGTGACCGCGATCCAGCTCGTCAACCAGGCCCAGCTGGAGTATGTGAAAAATTTCATCGCCACCAGCACCGACGCGACGATTGCCAGCTACAAGAACATCCCGGTGCTGTCGTGCAGCGCGCCGTTCAAGGCCGGCCGCAACGGGCCGTCAGACTTCACCGATGTGGCGCCAGGCGCCACCCCGGCCGCGCCGGTGGGCCTGCAAGTGCGCAACCCTGGCGACCTCTACCTGTACAGCAATAACAACCTGCAGGCGGTCAAGATCAAGGGCTCGGACCTGAAGGCATGGCTGGAAACCTCGGCCAGGCAATTCGGCGCGATTGACCCGACCCTGACCACCGAGCAGGACCTGGTGCCGAGCTACGCCACCATCTTCAACTACGACGTGTTCTACGCCGAGGGCAATGCGCTGACGTACCAGATCGACGTCACCAGGCCGGCTGGCAGCCGCATCGTCAACCTGGCGTACCAGGGCAAGCCGGTCGCCGACAATGCCGACTTCATCGTCGCCACCAACGACTACCGCGCCGGCGGCGGCGGCGCCGTGCCCGGCATCGACGGCAGCAAGACCATCATCAAGTCGCCGGACGCCAACCAGACCGTGGTGAGCAACTACCTCGCTGCCCGTGGCAAGGCCACCGGCAAGGTCAGCCTGGTCGATAACGGCAGCGCGCGCAGCTGGAGCTTCGTCAAGGTGGCCACCGCCGGCCCGGTCATCCTGCGCTCGGCGCCGGGCCACCTGGGCCTGGCGAAAAGCGCCGGCATCACGGCGGTCACGGCTGAGGGCGGCCTCGACGCCAGCGGCTTTGCCAAGTATGCGATCGATCTGAGCAAGTAATTGAGCAAGCAATTAAGCAAATGAGGCAGTCCCCGGGCCGGCCGGTGCCGGCCCGTCAACCGTGCTAACCATGCGAGGTGCAACGATGAAAATTTTTCCGGGTGCGATGCTGTTGGCGATCGCGGGTTCGATATGGCTGTCGGGCTGCCAGATGCAGCGCGACAAGCCCACCGATGCCCAGATCGAGGTGGTGGGCATGAAAGCGATCCAGGAAGCGGATGCCAGCGCCGAGCGCAAGCTGATGTCGTGGTCGCAGCAAAACCTGCCGGTGGCGCAGCGCGAACTGGCGCTGGTGTACCAGCAGCGTCCGCAGCAGCGCAAGGACGCGCTGCGATTATTCGAGCAGGCCGCGCGCGGCGGCGACATCGAAGCGGCCTACGAACTGGGCGAGATGCTGCGCACCAGCGTGGTCAACGTACCGCCGCAACCGCTGGCCGCCTCGAGCTGGTACACCCAAGCGGCGCAGCAGGGCCACGCGCGCGCCGCGCTGGCCCTGGCGCTGCTGTACAAGAACGGCAACGGCGTCGCCCGCAACGATCTGCAAGCGGCGCACTGGCTGCAAACGGCCAGCACCGGCGGCAATCCCCACGCGATGTTCCTGCTGTCGTACTTCTACCGCGACGGCCAGGGCGTACCGAAGGACCAGGCCAAAGCCCGCGCGTTGCTCGAACAAGCGGCCGAACACGAATATCCGCCCGCGATCCAGGAACTGGCGATGACGGTGGAACTGGGCGACGAGCACAGCCCCAAGGATCTGCACCGCGCCAGCCACCTGCTCAAGGAAGCGACCGAACACCGCCACAACAACTGGAACCGCTTCTAAATTCAAAACCAAACTTCGGGGTCAGTGCCGACATTCGGACATTTTTGTCCGAATGTCGGCACTGACCCCGAACTGATTGAAGGATTATTCGCCGGCCAGGCGCGCCATTTCGCGTTCCATGTTGTCAATGGCGCGGTCGTTGTACTGGTCGGCGAAATAGGGGTCGCAGAACAGCTTGTTCGCTTCGGCCTTGCGGCACAGGTGGCCCAGGGCGCCAGTGCGCTGGCGGCGGTATTCGTCGTCGGGCAGGTGCGCGTATTCTTGCCGGATGGCGCGCGCGTAGTTCTGGTAGACCTCGTCGTCCTGGCCCAGGATCGCCAGGTCCACGCTCAGCAGCACGGCCTTGAGCGGATGCTCGATCGCCGCTTCCTGGAAATGGTCGGTGGCGCGTATCAGTGCGGCGGCCGGCTCCATTTCCTGGCCCAGGCGGCTGCCCAGCCACAGTTGGGCGCTGGCTTCTTCGTTGCTGGGGGCGCCGGCCGCGCGCGCGTGCTCGTATTCGGCGTCATGGAACCAGAACGCCTGCTTGACGATCTCGATGTCGAGCGCGGACGGCTTGGTGTTGGCGGCCCACGCGCGGATCTCGGACAGGCCGTGCACCAGGTGGTCGAGGTTGTGATAGTGGCGCGACGTGCCGCCGTACGACGTGGCGCCGGTCAGGCGCGCGAACCAGGCGTCGGCGTGGTTGATGGCCGATTCATCGGCCTGGGCGTAGTCCCACAGCAGTTCCCACTCGTTGCGCAGCCAGCCCAGCACCCAGGCGTGGTACGCCGGGCCCGGCACGAATTTCTTCATGATCCAGTTCCAGCCGATCGGGCCTTCCAGCGCTTTCACAAAACTCGAGCTGACCGAACCGAGGTCGCGCGGGGGCATCACGAAAATCGTCTTGGCGCCTTGCAGCACGTCGACATTGGTTTGCTGGATCAGGTTTTCGTAGTCGAAATCGGCGGTGGTGCGGATGCCGCGGATCAGGTATTCGGCGCCGTGCTTGCGGGCCGCGCGGGCCGTGTAGTCGCCGCGCACGATGACCACCTGCACATTGTTCCAGCCCTGCTCGGCGCAGCTGAGCGCGATGATGCTCTTGCGCTCCTCGGCCGTGAACTTGGGTTTCTTGGCGGTGTTCTCGGACAGGAACACCACCACCTCGTCCGCCATCGACCGGGCTTCGTTGATCACCCACATGTGGCCGTTGGTGATCGGGTCCAGCGTTCCCGAGAATCCGATTTTTTTCATGGTGCCGTCCGCATATCAAAACGGCATTTTAGACCGGCGTGGGCCTCGCCGTCTCGGGAAAATCGATGTTGATCTTCAGACCGCCCAGGCGCTCGGACGTATCGAGCGTCAACACGGCGCCGTGGCGCTCGGCAATCGACTTGATGATCGCCAGCCCCAGGCCGCTGCCGCCGGCCTGACTGCCCGGCACGCGGTAGAAGCGGCTGAACACGCGCTCGCGCTCGTCCGGCGGAATGCCGGGGCCGGAATCCTCGACGCTGAGCAACACCCGGCCCGGCCCGGCGGCGCCCTTGACCTTGGCTTCTGCCGGAATGCGGCGCAGTTCGATATCGACCGTGCCGCCGGCCGGCGTGTACTTGATGGCGTTGTCGACCAGGTTGCGCAGCAGGATGATCAGCGCATCGGGCTGGCCATCGACGGCGACATCGTCGGCATGCTCGAGGCCCAGGTCGATCTGGCGCGCCTGCGCCAGGCCGGCCATGTCACCGAGCGTGCGCTTGACCAGCTCGGACAGGTTGACGCGATCGAGCCGCACATCGTCGACCGAGCCTTCCTGGCGCGCCAGCACCAGCAACTGCTCGACCAGCCGAGTGGCGCGTTCGATGCCGGCCGTGACGCGGCCGATAGCCACGCTGCGCGCTGCATCGTCCTGCGCGCGCTCCAGGCTCAGCACCTGCAATTTCAGCGCAGCCAGTGGCGAGCGCAGCTCGTGCGCGGCATCGGCGACAAAATGCTGCTGCGCTTCGAACGCGGTGCGCACCCGGCCGAACAGCAAATTCAGTTCGTGCACCAGCGGCAGCACTTCGTCGGGCAAATCGTTTTCGGACACCGGCGACAAATCGTCGGCCTGGCGCGCCGCCACCTGGCGTTTGACGCGCGACACCGGCGCCAGCGAACCGCTGACCACCCACCACACGACCAGCATCAGGATCGGCGCCATCACCGCAATCGGCCCCACCGTGCGCAAGGCCAGGGTGCCGGCCATGCGCTGGCGCACGGCCATGTCCATGGCGACCTGCACGGTCTGGTTGCTGGTTTGTACCGAGAAAATCCGGTACGTGGTGTTGTTGGCCTTGACGTTGGAAAAACCGAGCACGGCGCGCTGCGGCAGCGCCGCCCGTGAGAGCGAGCGGAACACTTGCGCGCCATCGGGCGTCCACACCTGCACCACCAGGTCGTCGTTGCCGGGATCGGGCGAGGCGTCGGCAGCCTTGTTAGTGAGCGTGGCGCTCGAGCGCAGCGACATCGCCATCTGCTGCATGTGGTAGTCGAAAATCTGGTCGGCGTCGCTGAGCGCGCTGCGATAGGCAATCGCCGCCTGGGCGATCGCCGCCATGGTGATGGCTGCCAGCAGGAACCACAGCAGGCGTCCGCGCAGCGAGTGCGTGACCACCGGCACGCGTGGCATCGGCGGCAGCTTCACCTTCATTCTCATAGCTTGGGCACCATGTAGCCGAGGCCGCGCACGTTCTGGATCAGTTCGGCGCCGAGCTTCTTGCGCAGGCCGTGGATATAGACTTCCACCGCGTTGCTGTTGACTTCATCCTTCCAGCTGTACAGCTTTTCCTCGAGCTGGTGGCGCGACAGCACGATGCCGGGCCGGGCGATCAGGGCCTCGAGCACGGCCCATTCGCGCGCCGACAGGTTGACCTGCTTGCCGTCGGCCAGCACCTCGCGGGTTTGCGGATTGACGCTGACGCCGCCGTGTTCGAACACCGGTTCGGCGCGTCCGGCCGAGCGGCGCAGCAAGGCGCGGATGCGCGCCAGCAGTTCGTCGAGGTCATACGGTTTGAGCACGTAGTCGTCGGCGCCGGCATCCAGTCCGGCAATCCGTTGCTCCTTGGCGTCGCGCGCGGTGGCCACCAGCACGGGCGTGAGTTCCTTGCGGGCCCGCATCGATCGCAGTACTTCGAGGCCGTCCTTGCGCGGCAGGCCCAGGTCGAGCAGCACCAGGTCGTAGGTCTGGGTTTGCAGCGCGGTGTCGGCCATGTCGCCGTCCTTGACCCAGTCCACCGCGTAGTGCTCGGCGCGCAGGAGGTCGAGCACGACTTCGCCGATCATGGTGTCGTCTTCTACCAGCAGAAGTCGCATGGTGTTTTCCTTTTCTTGTTGTTGTCGCGTTCTGCAGGTTGGGCTTAGCCCAAACGCACGGGAATAAAGATTGTATCGCCGCCGCGCTGGATCAGCAACGCCACAGATTTGCCGGACTTGCCCACCACCTGGCGCACCTGATCGATATTGCTGACCGCGTAGCCGTTGACCGACAGCAGCACGTCGCCCGGTTGCACGCCGGCGCTTTGCGCGGCGCCGCCGGCGTCTTCGATCAACAGGCCATTGGCGATGCCGCTCTCGCGGCGCTCGTTCGGATCGAGCGGACGCAGCGACAACCCCAGCCTGGAGCTGGCCTGCTCGGCACGGTCGCTGGTGGCCGCGACGGCAGCGACCTTGTCGCTCAGGTTGCCGAGCTTGGCATCGAGCGCGATCAGCTTACCCTGGCGCCACACTTCCAGCTTGACCGTGCTGCCCGGCTTGATCAGTCCGACCATGGCCGGCAAGTCGATCGAGCTGACGACCTTCTTGCCATTCATGCTGCGCACCACGTCGCCAGCTTTCAAGCCGGCCTTGTCGGCGGGACCGCCACGCTCGACGTTGGCGATCAGCGCGCCTTCGGGCGTGGCCAGCTTGAACGAATCGGCAATATCCTGGCCCACTTCCTGCACCGTCACGCCAAGCTTGGCGTGTTCGACCTTGCCGGTGGAAACGATCTGGTTGGCAATCGTGGTGGCCACTTCGATCGGAATGGCAAACGACAGTCCCTGGTAGCCGCCGGTCTGACTGTAGATCTGCGAGTTGATGCCGACCACTTCGCCTCGGGTGTTGAACAGCGGGCCGCCCGAGTTGCCGGGATTGACGGCCACGTCGGTCTGGATGAACGGCACGTAGGCGTCGTCGGGCAGCGAGCGGCCCTTGGCACTGACCACGCCGGCCGTGACCGTGTTATCGAGACCGTAAGGCGAGCCGATTGCCAGCACCCACTCGCCCACTTTCAGGTTGTCGGTCTTGGCCAGTGGCACCACCGGCAGGTTCTTGGCGTCGATTTTCAGCACAGCCACATCGGTTTTCGGATCGGAACCGAGCACCTTGGCGCGGAACTCGCGGCGGTCGGTCAATTTCACGGTGACTTCGCGCGCATCGCGCACCACGTGGGCGTTGGTCAGGATGATGCCGTCGGCGCTGATGATGAAGCCCGAGCCCATGCCGTGGGTCGGTACATCGCGCTGGCCGCCGCGCGGATTCTGGCCCTGGAAGCGGCGGAAGAATTCCATGAACGGGTCGTCGCCGAACGCTTCGGCGCGGCCCTGCCCCTGGCCGTCATAGGAGGCCTTGGTGGTGCCGCGCACGTCGATATTGACGACGGCCGGGCCGTTTTGGGCAGCCACGACGGAAAAGTCGGGCAGCGAAATGGACGGGGCCGCAACGGCAGCCGGGGCGCCGGCGTTGGCCGAGGGAGGCGCGGTGACCGTGGCTACCGGCGTACCGGCCGCCACCGCGCTGCTCTGCTTGACCGCGACCGCACCGCCGGCGCCAATGGCCGCCACGATGGCCAGCGCGGCAACAGTGCGTTTGAAGGTTTTCGATCCGGTTGGGGTAGTCTGGGACATGTTGCACTCCTGAATTGAACTAGGATTTTAGATGTATTCAATATGAGGCAAAAAACTTAGACCCTACTTAATGAAATTTCCACGGAAACATATGCTTACAACGCTGTGGGGAAAAGCAGACGATGGACGAACAACTGGCCGGAAAGTCCGGCCAGTTGTGAGGGTCATACCGCTACAGGGCGATTACGCGGCCTGGCGCTGCTCCAGGGCGGTCACGTTCTCGCTGCCGCCCTGACCGTCGATGACGATCTTGCGTGGCTTGAGCGCTTCGGGCACCTCGCGCACCAGTTCGATGGTAAGCATGCCGTTGTCGAAGCTGGCGCCGGTCACCTTGACGTGGGTGGCCAGCTGGAAGCGCTGTTCGAAGTCACGCGCGGCGATGCCACGGTGCAGGTAGGTGCGCTCGGTGGCGTCCTTCTGCTTGCGGCCAACGACGTGCAGCGAATCGCGCTCGAAGGTGATGTCGATCTCGTCGCGGTTGAAACCGGCCAGCGCCATCACGATGCGGTACTGGTCATCGGACACGAGTTCGATGTTATAGGGAGGATAGCTGGGCGACGAATCGGCGCGCTGGGCATCGTTGAGCATCTGGGCCAGGCGATCGAAGCCGATGGCGGAACGGTACAGTGGAGTCAGGTCAAAAGTACGCATGATAGATATCCTTTTCAAGTTAAGCGATAAATGTAATCCCCCTTCGGAAGCATTCCTCGGGGCCGGTGGTCCCCTGCTGGGCAACCACTGAGTCCGATATAGGGTGGTGGTCGAAGCCTTTCAAGGGTTTTTTTGCGATTTTTTTTGCGCCCTTGCCGGCCGAGCCTGCGTGCTAAACTCTTTCTCTTGTTCAATCACGATCCGAGTCCTTCATGCCCCTCACCCGTGCCGCATTTGCCGTCCTGCTCGCCACCACAGCCGTTACCACCGGCGTCCAGGCAGAGACGATTTCCGAACAGCCTTACCCGGGCACCATCGTCCTCAAGGTGGACGCCTCCAATACGGCACAACAGATTTTCCGCGTGCGCCAGACCATTCCGGCCCAGCCCGGCAAGCTGACCTTGCTGTACCCGCAATGGGTGGTGGCCAACCACGGCCCCAGCGGCGCCCTCAACCAGTTCGCCGGTTTAAAGGCGAGCGCCAACGGCAAGCCGCTCGACTGGCGCCGCGATCCGCTCAACGTGTGGGCCTTCACGGTCGACGTGCCGGCCGGCGCCAACGCGGTCGACATCGAATTCCAGTACCTGTCGCCGGTGGAAGCGAGCCAGGGCCGCACCACGTTTACCAACGACATTCTCGGCGTGCAGTGGCAGTCGCTGGCGATCTACCCGGCCGGCTACCGCAGCCGCAACATCACCATCCAGCCCAACCTGACCGTGCCACCGGGCTGGCAGTTCGGCACCGCGCTCGAGACCGCCGCGCGCAACGGCGACGAGATCGCCTTCAAGCCACTGGACTTCGAAACCTTCCTCGATTCGCCGCTGTTCGCAGGCCGCTATTTCCGCCGCATCGACCTCGATCCGGGCGCAAAAATCCCGGTCCATTTGAACGTGGTGGCCGACAGCCCGGAACAGCTCGAAGCGACGCCGGAACAGATCGCCCCGCACCGCGCGCTGATCCAGCAATCGTATAAACTGTTTAACTCGAAACACTACAAGCACTACGATTTCCTGTTCGCCATCAGCGACGAGTTCGGCGGCATCGGCCGCGAGCACCACCAGTCGAGCGAGAACGGCGTCAAGTCCGGCTACTTCACCGACTGGAACAAGTGGGAAGCGCGCCGGGAACTGCTGCCGCATGAGTTTGCCCACTCGTGGAACGGCAAGTTCCGCCGCCCGGCCGGCCAGGACGTGCCCAATTTCAACACCCCGCTCGACAACTCGCTGCTGTGGGTGTACGAGGGCCAGACCCAGTACTGGGGCGCCGTGCTGGCGGCCCGCTCGGGCCTGATCAAGCCGGAGAACACGCGCGACCTGCTGGCCGCGTCCGCCGCCCGCCTCGACAACGTGCGTGGCCGCACCTGGCGCGCGGTGCAGGACACCACGTACGATCCGATCATCAACGCGCGCCGCCCGCAAGTGTGGAACAACTGGCAGCGCGGCGAGGATTACTACCAGGAAGGCCAGCTGATCTGGCTGGACGCCGACACCCTGATCCGCGAACTGTCGGGCGGCAAGCGCTCGCTCAACGATTTCGCGCGCGGCTTCTTCGGCGTCGACGACGGTGTCAACGTCGCCAAGCACTACACGTTCGACGACGTGGTGGCCGCCCTGAACGCCGTGCAGCCGCACGACTGGGCCACGTTCCTGCGCAGCCGCGTGGAAAGCCATGGTCCCGGCGCGCCGCTCGACGGCCTCACGCGCGCCGGCTGGAAGCTGGTCTATACCGACAAGCAGACGCCATTCCTGAAAGCCCAGGAAGAGCTGAGCAAGTCGGCCAACTTCCAGTACTCGCTCGGCTTCTCGGTGGGCGCCGAAGGCAAGCTTGAATCGTTCATCTGGGAAGGCGTGGGCTTCAAGGCCGGCCTGTCGGGCAACTCGACCTTGCTGGCAGTGAACGGCCGCGCCTACAAGCCCGAGGTGCTGCGCGCGGCGATCACGGCCGCCAAAGGCGGCAAGGAACCGATCCAGCTCTTGGTGAAAAAGGGCAACCTGTACACCACCTATGCGATCGACTACCACGACGGCTTGAAGTACCCGCGCCTGGAACGGATCAAGGGCACGCCTGACCGCCTCGAAGCAATTCTGCAACCGATGAAGTAAGATGGGTCAACCATCAACTTTGCCGAGGACCGCATGCTGACGTTGTACACCTGGACCACCCCGAACGGCCGCAAGATTCCGATCATGCTCGAAGAAGTGGGCCTCGAATACGAGATCGAAACGGTCAACATCGGCAAGGACGAGCAGTTGACACCGGCTTTCCTGGCCATTTCGCCCAACAACAAGATCCCCGCCCTGGTCGCTACCGACGCCGAGGGCGGGCCCTTGAGTATTTTCGAAAGCGCGGCCATCCTGATCTACCTGGCCGACAAGAGCGGCAAGCTGCTGCCAGCTTCCGGTCCGGCACGCTACAAGGTGCTGGAATGGCTGAGCTGGCAGATCGGCGGCCTCGGTCCGATCCTGGGCCAGGTGGGATTTTTCGAAGTCCGTTCGGCCGAGAAATCGGCGCTGGCCAGCAAGCGCTTCCTGGAAGAATCGGATCGCTTGCTGGGCGTGATGGACAAGCAATTGTCGCAGCACACCTACCTCGCCGGCGCGGACTACAGCATTGCCGACATTGCCTGCTACCCGTGGGTGGCAGTCATCGACGACGCGCTCAAACCCGCGCTGGGCAAGAGCCTGGCCGCCAAGCCGCACTTGCGGCGCTGGATGGACCTGCTGGCCGCGCGCCCCGCTGTGCAACGTGGCATGGCTTTACCTAAAGTTTAAGGAGCAATATGAGTGCTGATACCGATATCCAACTGAGCGGCCCCTTCAAGGCCACCGACGGCGCCGGCCGCGCCCACGACGCCAAGGCGATCCGTATCTTCGATGAGGGCTACGGCGCCATCGAGGTGTACGTCGACTTTGCCGGCTCGATCAACGGCCTGCACAGGGACAGGTCGCTGATCGACGCCGTGGTGGCGCAGCTGCGCACGGTCGGCTACAAGGGCCCGGCCCTCACCGCCGGCGACCCGGTGCTGCAAGAGAGCAAGTTGCTGGTGCTGGAAGCTCCGGACGAGTTCAACACCTTTGCCGCCGGCAAGGGCTGGAAGGATTTGGCCGAGGAATTCGGCGACGAATAATTGTCAATGGCTGGTGCAGAGCCGTCATTGCGGCGCAGGCCGGAATCCGGTTTTGAGCCTATGCCAGATAGCGGCGGCTCCACGCCGCGATCAAGTCCGCCACGTACACCGCATCGTCGCGCCGGGTCAGCAAATGGTCGGCGGTATCGAGTGAGACGAAACTTTTCGGGTGTTTGGCGGCGGTGACGATTTCCATCGCATTGGCCACCGGCACGGTATCGTCGCCGGGGGCATGCATCACCAGCAAAGCGCGCTTCAAGCCGGCAATTTTCGGCTTCAACGCATACCCTTCGGCATCGTCGAAAAACTGGCGCTTGATGCGGAACGGCCGTCCGGCCAGCGGCACCATGGCCTCCCCCTCCTGCCGTATCAGTTCCAGGTACTTGCTGCCGAACAGGCTGGGCATGTGGGTCGGATCGCTAGGCGAGCCGATCGTTACCACGGCGGTTGCCTCCCCAATCTGCTCGGCCGCCGCCAGCATGGCCGTGCCGCCCAGGCTATGGCCAATCAACAACTGCGGCGCCGCGTGGTGCGTGCGCAAAAAATCGGCAGCAGCCACCAGGTCGGCCACGTTCGAGGAAAAATTGGTATCGGCAAAATCGCCCTCGCTGCCACCGAGGCCGGTGAAATCAAACCGCAGCACGGCGATGCCGTGCGCGGCCAATGCGTGCGCCAGCCGGTGCGCGCCGATCGCATCCTTGCCGCACGTAAAGCAATGGGCAAACAGCGCGTAGGCGCGGATCTCGGCGTCGGGCGCGTCGAGCTTGGCCGCAAGTTTATAGCCGTTGGAGATAAATTCCTGTCGTTGAGAACGCATGCAAACTCCTGCAACTTCGATGAGGGCGTACTCTGACGCATAAATGGTGGCAGGGCAAGGCCATCGGGCCATCGGGCCATCGCCCGCTTTGCCATCTCAATCCGCAAGGACGGATTGCCTTGATACGGCAAGGCATCCCGGCATCGACGATTACCAGCCTGTCTGCGCGCATGGGAATGAGCAAGGAAATTTTGCTCACCAGCCTGGGCCTGTCGCGCGCCACCATCAGCCGCAAGGAAAAAGACGCCATCGTGCTGTCCAGTGACGAATCGGAACGGGTGCTGGGCGTGGAAAATCTGATCGCCCTGGTGCAAACCATGGTTGAAGAATCAGGCGACCCCACCGGCTTCGATGCCGCGCGCTGGGTGGCAAAATGGCTTACCGAACCGTTGCCAGCGCTTGGAGGGGAAACCCCGGCCAGTTATCTGGATACCTTCGAGGGGCAAAAACTGGTGGCAGAGTTGCTTACCATGATACAAAGCGGAGCTTACGCATGACTGCGGCGGTGTGGCGTATTGCTATGGAGGCGCCCGCCTACGCCGCCAACGATTTAACTGGCATGGGTGCCAGGCTGACAGGTGGGCGCTGGAACAGCATAGGCACACCCGTTGTGTACTGCGCCGTCAATATCGCGCTGGCCGCGCTGGAAACGGTACATTATCTCAAGGGCCGCGGACCATTCAACCGCTACCTGGTGCGCATCGATATTCCCGATGCGGTATGGGCCGCCTGCCAGATTCTCGCACCATTGCCCGGCGGCTGGGATGCCGTCCCTGCCGGACTCACCTCGATAGCAGCGGGCGTCGCCTGGATCGCGTCCGGCGCCAGCGCACTGCTGCGCGTGCCATCGGTCATCGTGCCCGACGAAGACAACGTGCTGATCAACCCGCAACACCCCGACACCGCCGCGCTCACAGCAACGACCATCAAGCGCTGGCTTTACGATCCACGCTTTTTCAAGCGCTGAACCGTCCACACCAGTTATATCCGCACGACAAGTAAATCAACCTTGCATCTCAGCGGGGGTGGCGATTATACTGTACATACATACAGTATCAATCTCACAACAACTCATGCTCACGCCACCGCTCCCCATCACCGCCGCAGCCGCCCAGGCTGGCCGCCTGGCCATGCGCGATGTGTGGCGGGCCAGCGAGCTGGCCATTTCGCGCTCCACCACCTGCAGCACCGGGCACGAACTGCTCGATAGCGAACTGCCCAACCAGGGCTGGCCGCGCTCGGCGCTGATCGAGCTGCTGGTGCAGCAGCACGGCATCGGAGAAATGCAATTACTGAAACCCGTGCTGGCCAGCCTGGCGGCGCGCCAGCGCGTGGCGCTGGTGCAACCGCCTTATTTGCCGCACGCCATGGCGTGCCGGGCCTGGCAGGTCAACGACCGCAACCTGCTGTGGCTCAAGCCAGCCAGCAGCGCCGATGCATTGTGGTCGGCCGAGCAAATCCTCAAGAACGGTTCGTGCGGCGCGGTGCTGCTGTGGCAGGCCAATGTGCGGCCCGAAGCGCTGCGCCGGCTCAACCTGGCCGCGCAAAGCACCGATACCTGGTTATGGCTGCTGCGCCCGATTGCGGCGGCTGCCGACGCGTCGCCGTCGCCGCTGCGCATGACCTTGCGCCCGGCTGCCGGCGGCATCTCGGTAGACATCATCAAGCGCAAGGGCCCGCACTGCGACCAGCCCCTGTTTATCCCCCTGGACGATATGCCGGTACCGCTGCATATTCCCCAACCTGCCATCGACGACCATGAAACTGATGTTAAGCGTCCACCTGCCGTTGTTGCCGCTCGAAGCGCAACGACCGTGCTGGTCTGAGCCGGCGCCCATGGTCGTCGTCGAGCACGGGCTGGTGCTGGCCATGTCGCGCCAGGCCGCGCAGGCCGGCGTGCGCCTGGGGATGCGCGGCGGCGGCGTGGCGGCCATCGCGCCCGATACCACCGTGCTCGAACGCGCGGCCGACAAGGAAGACCAGGCGCTCGAAGCGATTGCCACCGCGCTCATGCAATACACGCCCGACATCACGTATCAACCCGACTGGTCGCTGCTGCTCGACGTGAGCGCCAGCCTCACCCTGTTCAAGGGGCCGCACGCGCTGTGCCTGCGCGTGCTGCGTAGCGTGGCCGCGCTCGGCTTTACCCTGCAGCTGGGCGCCGCCCCCACGGCCGAAGGCGCGTGGCTGCTGGCGCGCAACGCACCGCGCAAGGACCAGCCCAAGGGCCGCCGGGTGGCGTCGATGGAACGCCTACAACAGCGCCTTAACCAGCTGCCGTGCGAGCTGATCCCGGCCGCCGTACCGTTCCACGGCTGGCTTGCCGACATCGGTGCGCGCGACCTCGGCGCCCTGCGCCGGCTGCCGCGCGCCGGGCTGCTGCGGCGCACCGACAAGCATTTGTTGGCCACGCTCGACCGCGCTTACGGCGAGGCGCCGGAAATGTTCGAATGGATCAAACCGCCGTTGCATTTTTCCGCCCGCATCGAAACCTTCGAACGGGTGGAACATGCAGACGCCTTGCTGCACGGCGCCTCGAGCCTGATCCTGCAACTGGTGGGCTGGCTCACCGCCATGCAGCAGGCCGTGCGCGCGTTCACGCTCTACCTCGAACATGAACGGGGGCGCTCGGCGGTGGCGCCCACCACGCTCGAGATCATGCTGGCCGAACCGGCGTGGCACGAGTCGCACCTGGTCCGCCTGCTCAAGGAGCGCCTGGGCAAGCTGGAACTGCACGCGCCGGTGATCGCGCTGCGGCTCGAAGCGGTCAAGATCGAAGCCATGCTGCCACCGAACGCCTCGCTGTTTCCCGAGCCGGGCGGCACGCCGCAGGACTACCACCGGCTATTGGAACTGCTGACCGCGCGCCTGGGCGCCGACAACGTGCTCACCCCCGCCAGCGTGGACGATTACCGCCCCGAAATCTGCAACACCTGGCTGCCGGCGGCGACCAGGCGACCCAAGGCGCAGCTTGACGAAGTATTCGACGGCCGGCCCTTCTGGCTGCTGCCCAAGCCGATTGCGCTGCTGATGCGCGACAACCGGCCGTTTTACGGCAGCGCCCTCAAAATCCTTTCCGGCCCCGAGCGCCTGGAAGCGGGCTGGTGGAACGACCAGACCGCCGCCCGCGACTATTTCGTGGCCCAGGGCAGCGACGCCAGCTGCTACTGGATCTACCTCGAGCGCACCACCGATGCGCGCTGGTTCCTGCATGGCTTGTATGCCTGAGCATGAGCACGCCACCCAATCCTCCCGTGCCACCGGTGCCGCCTGAGCCACCTGAGCCACCAGCACCCGGCAATGGCCCGCCTGCTGGCGGTCTCCCCGGTGATTTTCCCGGTGGCCTGCCCGGCCGTTCGCCTGCTGGTTTGCCTGCTGGTTGGCCTGCTGGTTTGCCTGCTGGGTTGCCCGCCGGTTGGCCCGCTGGGTTGCCCGCCGGCGGCGTCCCCGCGATCGGCTTGCCCGATTACGCGGAGCTGCAAGTGTTCAGCAATTTCAGTTTCCTGCGCGGCGCCTCGCCGCCCGAGCAGCTGGTACAGCGCGCCCACCAGCTCGGCTACAGCGCGATCGCCATCACCGACGAATGCAGCCTGGCCGGCGTGGTGCGCGCCCACGTGGCAGCCAAGGAATGCGGTCTGCACCTGCTGATCGGCAGCCAGATGGCGATCACGCCCGAAGACGGCAGCCCGCCGTTCAACCTGATCATCATCGCCACCAACAAGAACGGCTACGGCAACCTGAGCGAGCTGATCACCGTGGGCCGCATGCGCGCCGACAAGGGCACCTACCTGGTGCGCCCGCGCGACATCGCCCAGCCGGTCGGCGACCTGGTCCACTTGCGCGGCCTGCCCGACTGCCAGTTCATCCTGGCGCCGCGCTACTGCGCGCCGTACGAAGAGGTGGAACGGCACGCGCAATGGCTGCTGCACCATGCCCCGGGCCGGGTGCGCATCGCGCTCACCCTGCACCACCGCACGCGCGACGCGCTGCACCGGCGCATGATCGCCGCCATCTCGGAAGAATTCGCCATTCCCGTGGTGGCCACCGGCGACGTCTGCATGCACGTGCGCTCGTACAAGCCGTTGCAGGACACCATGACCGCGATCCGCCACGGCATCCCGGTGGCGCAGTGCGGCTACAAACTCGCACCCAATGCCGAGCAACACCTGCGCTCGCGCGTGCGCCTCGGCAACCTGTATCCGCGCGCGGCGCTCGACGAAACCGTGCGGCTGGCGCGGCTGTGCGCATTCTCGCTCGACGAGCTGCGCTACGAATACCCGCACGAGCTGGTGCCCGACGGCGAAACGCCCACCAGCTACCTGCGCAAGGAGACTTATATCGGCGCCCACTGGCGCTATCCGCACGGCATCCCCGCCAACGTCCAGGCCTCGCTCGAGCGCGAACTCGGCATCATCGCCGAGCTGCAATACGAGGCGTACTTTCTCACCGTGTACGACATCGTGCGCTTTGCCCGTGGCCAGCACATCCTGTGCCAGGGGCGCGGCTCGGCCGCCAATTCGGCCGTGTGCTATTGCCTGGGCGTGACCGAGGTCGATCCGTCGCGCAACACCTTGCTGTTCGAGCGGTTTTTATCGAAAGAACGCAACGAGCCGCCCGACATCGACATCGACTTCGAACACCAGCGCCGCGAGGAAGTGCTGCAATACGTGTACAACAAGTACGGCCGCATGCGCGCCGCGCTCACCGCCGTGGTCATTTCCTACCGGCCGAAAAGCGTGCTGCGCGACGTGGGCAAGGCGCTCGGGGTCGATTTGTCGGTGGTGGACAAGGTGGCCAAGGCGTCGCACAGCTGGGGCGGCCGCGCCGACCTCGAACAGCGACTGCTCGACTGCGGCTTCGACACCAGTTCGCCGGTGGTGGAAAAGTGGAATTACCTGGCCGACCTGCTGATGCACTTCCCGCGCCACCTGAGCCAGCACCCGGGCGGCTTCGTCATCTCGCACACCAAGCTGTGCCGGCTGGTGCCGATCGAGAACGCCGCCATGGCGGACCGCAGCATCGTGCAATGGGACAAGGACGATCTCGATGCGGTCGGCCTGATGAAGGTCGATCTGCTGGCGCTGGGCATGCTCAGCTGCATCCGCCGCACGCTCGACCTGGTCTCCGCGCGGCGCGGCCAGCGCTTCGAGATGGGCGACATCCCGGCCGAAGACCCGGCCACCTACGAAATGATCTGCCAGGCCGACACCATCGGCGTATTCCAGATCGAATCGCGCGCGCAGATGTCGATGCTGCCGCGCCTGCGGCCGCAAACCTTTTACGACCTGGTGATCGAGGTGGCGATCGTGCGGCCGGGGCCGATCCAGGGCGAGATGATCCATCCGTATCTGCGGCGCCGCCAAGGCATCGAGCCGGTGTCGTACCATAACGACGAAATCAAGGGCGTGCTCGAAAGAACCCTCGGCATTCCGATTTTCCAGGAGCAGGTGATGCAGATCGCCATCGTCGCCGGCGGTTTTACGGCTGGCGAAGCGGACCAGTTGCGGCGGGCCATGGCAGCGTGGAAACGCAAGGGTGGCTTGCAACCATTCAAGGACAAGCTCAAGGCTGGCATGGACGCGCGCGGTTACCCGCCCGAGTTTGCCGAAACCATTTTCAACCAGATCAAGGGTTTCGCCGAATACGGTTTTCCCGAATCGCACGCATCGTCATTTGCGCTGCTGGCCTACGTCTCGAGCTGGCTCAAGTGCCACGAACCGGCAGCCTTCCTGGCCGCCCTGCTCAACTCGCAGCCGATGGGTTTTTACTCGCGCTCGGCGCTGGTGCAGGATGCGCGCCGCCATGGCGTGGAAGTGTACGCGGTCGATGTGACAGTCAGCACCTGGGAGGCGGCGCTGGAACCGGCCGCCAACGGCATGCCGGCCGTGCGCCTGGGCCTCAACAATGTTGACGGCATGGAAAAGGAGGCGGCGTGGCGCATCGAGGAAGCGCGCGCGGTGGCGCCGTTTACCGACACGTCCGACCTGGCCGCGCGCGCTGGCCTCGATGCCCGCCAGATGACGCACCTGGCCAGCGCCAACGCGCTTGCGTCGCTGGCCGGCCACCGTCGCCAGGCCATGTGGCAAGCCGCCTCCAGCGTACCGGACAAGGGCCTACTGCGCCCGGCCACCGTGGTGGAAGACGCGATCGCACTCGAGGCGCCATCGGCTGCCGAAAGCGTGGTGGCCGATTACCGCCATTTGGGCCTCACGCTGGGGCGCCACCCGGTGTCGTTCCTGCGCGAACGCCTGTACAAGATGCGCTTCACGCCGTCGGACGTGTTGATGGGCTTTAGCAATGGCCAGCTGGCACGCGGCTGCGGCATCGTCACCGTGCGCCAGCGGCCGGGCACGGCCAAGGGCGTGGTGTTCATCACGCTCGAAGACGAGGCCGGCACGGTCAACGTGATCTGCTGGAAAAGCCTGGTGGAACAGCAGCGCCGCGAAGTGATGGGCGCGCAACTGCTGGGCGTGTACGGCGTGTGGCAGACGGAAAACAATGTGCGCCACCTGGTGGCCAAGCGGCTGGTAGACCTGTCCCACCTGCTGGGCGCGCTCGATACGCGGTCGCGCGACTTTCATTGATATGATGTCAGCCTCTTTCCCCCCCTGGAGTAAACCATGCACCGGATCGGCTACCTGTTGACAGACGGATTTCAGATGCTGGCGCTGGGCACGCAATCGGTGTTCGAGTTTGCCAACGAGGTGCTGCCGCAGCCGTTCTACACGGTGGGGCAATACGCGCTCGAGGCGGGCGGCGTACGCTCGTCGATGGGCGTGACGGTCTCGTGCACGCCGGTTGCCGCGGCGGGCCGGCTCGACACGCTGGTGGTGCTGGGCGTGACCGATCCGCTGGGCAAGCCCACGCCACCCAATCTGGTCGATTACCTTCGGCAGCATGACGACCAGTGGCGGCGCGTGGCCGGCATCTGCACCGGCGCGTTCATCCTCGGCGAGGCCGGCATGCTCGATGGCCGCCGCGCCACCACTCACTGGGCCTATGGCCGCACCTTGCAAGCACGGCACCCGGGCGCCACCGTGGAAGAAGACCGCATCCACATCGTCGACGGTCCGATCTGGACCTCGGCCGGCATGACAGCCGGCCTCGACCTGGCGTTGGCGCTGGTGGAAAAAGACCTGGGCAACGACGTGGCCCGCACGGTCGCGCACAAGATGGTGATGCACCAGCGCCGCGCCGGCGGCCAGACCCAGCATTCCGAGCTGCTGCAACTGTCGCCCAAGAGCGACCGCATCCAGAACGCCCTCAATCATGCACGCAAGAACCTGCACCGGGCGGTGAGCGTGGAAGAGCTGGCAGAGAGCGCCAACCTGAGCCCGCGCCAGTTCAGCCGGGTGTTCACGGCGGAAACCGGGCAGTCGCCCGCCAAGGCGCTCGAAGGCCTGCGCCTCGAAGCGGCGCGCCTGCTGATCGAACAAAGCCGGCACCCGCTGGAAATCGTCGCGCGCGAAACCGGCTTTCGCGACCGCCGCCACCTGCGCGAGGCGTTCGTGCGCGGCTTTGGCGTGCCGCCGCAAGCGCTGCGGCGCGCAGCGCGGGTGTAACGGCAATAGCGCCAGCCGTTGGCGCCGGCAACAGGCAAAGGGTGGCGCTGCCTGCCACCGCGACCGGTCACACCGGGATCGGGTTGACCATCATCTCGGCATTGAAGCCGTTAAACAGGCCGTACTCGCCGGGACCGGGATTGCTGCGAAAACCTGCCACCGCCGCCACCATCACTTCCTCCCTGTCGTCGGCCAGGCCGGCCATGGTCTCGGCAATGAAGGCGTCGAGCGGCATGGCGCGCGGGTCGCCGCTCTTTTTGATCAAGTCGGTATCGACCCACGGTGGCGCGATTTCCTGCACCTTGACGTTCGTCTCGCGCAGCATGAAGCGCTGCGACATGGCGTACGAATGCAGCGCCGCCTTGGTGGCCGAATACACGGCAGTCACGGCCAGCGGCACAAACGCCAGGACCGACGTATTATGGATGATGGTGGCCGCAGGCTGCTGCTTGAGGTGGTCGATCAGCGCCGACGTCAGGCGAATCGGGCCCAGCAGGTTGGTATCGACCAGGCTACGTGCCTGGGCATCGTCGAGCACGCCGCCGGCATCGTCGAACGGCATCACGCCGGCATTGTTGATCAGGACATTGAGGGTCGGGTAGCGGGCGATCAGGGTCCTGGCTGCCGTGTCGATGCTGGCGGCATCGGCCACGTCGAGCTCGATCGATTCCATGCCGGGGTTGGCGGCGACCACCTGGTCGAGCAGCGCCTTGCGGCGGCCGCCAATGATGACCTGGTTGCCGCGTTGGTGGAACGCTTCGGCCAGGCCACGGCCGATGCCCGAGGCGCCGCCGGTAATAAAAATGGTGTTGTTGGTCAGTTTCATGATGGTTTCCCTGGTCGGTGGAGGCGAATCAGGCGGCGTAGCGTGGCGCCGCGGTATTGGTGGACAGGTGCGGCGCCATGGCCTGGCGCGCGCTGTCGTACGCATCCCACAGGGCGGCGTCGTGCAGCGATGGAATGGTGACCAGCTCGCCGCGTTTGAAACCGACCAGCGCGGCGCGCACCAGCTCGTCAGCCTGCATGACGATGTTCGCTGGCAGGTGCTCGACCGGCAGGCCGCCGGTGGCCCAGAAATCGGTGGCGGTGGCGCCCGGCAGTACGGCCTGCACCTGCACGCCCTTGCCGGCCAGTTCGTGGTGCAGCGACTGGCTGAACGCCAGCACGAACGCCTTGCTGCCGCCATAAACGCCGTTCAATGCTTCCGGCGCCACCGCCACGATGGACGAGACATTGATCACGCCGCCCTTGCCACGCGCCACGAAGCCAGGGATGGCGGCATAGGTGAGGCGGGTGAGCGCGGTGACGTTCAGTTCAATCATGTGGGCCATGCGGTCGACATCGCTTTCGAGCAGCGGCGTATGGGTGCCCACGCCAGCGTTGTTGACCAGCAGCGTGATGCTGGCGTCGCCGCGCAGCTTGGCTTCGACCACGGCGCGGCCGCTGGCAGCGGCCAGGTCGGCGTCGAGCACTTCCACCACGCGGCCCGAGGCGGTGGTGATGCGGGCGGCCAGCGCGTTGAGGCGGGCGCGGTCGCGCGCCACCAGGATCAGGTCGTAACCCTGGTTTGCCAGCTGTGCGGCGTACAGGGCGCCGATGCCGCTCGAGGCACCAGTGATCAGTGCCGTACCTTGGTGTGCTGGGGTCATGATGAACTCCTTTTTTTGGATGAGCAAGATTGCGTGAAGACATAGTAAGGCTCCCAAGCCATGACGCAAATGACACATATGGGTATGATTTAGGACATCCGTTTCCACGCCGTTGAAGCGGATGCCGTCCACCCGCCAGGCCGGTCCACCAGTGCACGACCGGGCCGGCGCGGCAGTGCGCTGTGCCGGCCAAGCGCAGACCGTCAGCGGGGACGGCTGCCAGCACTGGCATCACGACGCGGAACACCGCGCAACAGGCAGCGGGTGCGTTACCATAGCGGCTGGAAATTTTTACAATTCACCAACCCCGGAATACTGCTGCATGCGCGCCACCACATTATTGTTATCCCTGCTGCTGGCTGCCACGGCAGGCGCCGCGGCGGCAGGCCCGGCCCGGCAACTGGCCGGCATCACCGCCAGCGGCGAGCTGCGGGTGGGCACGCCGGCCGACTACAAGCCCTACACCTACCGGCTCGGCCACAGCGACGCCTACCTCGGACTCGATATCGATCTCGCTGCCGGCCTGGCCAAACGCCTTGGCGTCAAGCTGACCATGGTGCCCACCAGCTGGCCCACCCTGCTTGCCGACTGGAATGCCGACAAGTTCGACATCGCCGTCGGCGGCATTTCCATCACGCCCGAGCGCCAGCAGCACGCACTGTTTTCGATTCCCTACCAGCGCGACGGCAAAACCCCGATCACGCTGTGCGCCAACGTGCAACGCTTCCAGACGCTGGCGCAGATCAACCAGCCGCACGTGCGCCTGATCGTCAACCCGGGCGGCACCAATGAGCGCTTTGCCCGCAGCCACGCGCCGCGCGCGCAGTTGACCGTCTACCCGGACAACGTCACCATCTTCGGCCAGATCGTCGCCGGCAAGGCCGACCTGATGATGACCGACGCCATGGAAACCCGGCTGCAGCAACGGCTGCACCCGGCCCTGTGCGCGGTGCACCCGGCTGCGCCGTTCGATACCGCCGCCAAGGCCATGCTGCTGCCGCGCGACGCGGCCTTCAAAACCCTGGTGGACCAGTGGCTGCAGGAGCGCATCGCCAGCGGCGCGCTGCAACAGGACGTCGAACACTGGCTGGCGTTCCCCTGGACGCTGGAGCCGCTGCGCCAGGCCATCGACCAGCGTTTGCTGCTGGCCGAACCGGTGGCGCGCGCCAAGTGGAACCGGCAGGCGCCGATCGAGGATTTGCTGCGCGAGGCACAGGTCATTGCTGCCGCCGTCAAACAAGGCAGCGCGCTCGGGTTGCCGGCCGCGCTGGTGACCGCGGTATTCCGGGCGCAAATCGACGCGTCGAAAACCGTGCAGCGCGAACTGTATGCCCGCTGGACCGCGCAGCACGCCGGCCGCTTCGACGACGCGCCCGACCTGGCCGCCGATATCCGCCCCCGGCTCGACCTGCTCACCACCGAACTGCTGGCGGCGCTGGCCGCCAACCGGGCCATTGTGCTCGATGCCACGCGCCGCGACGAGGTCGCACAAGCGCTGCGCACGCTCGACGCCAGCACCCTGAGCCCCGCCGCCGCGCAGCAGGCGCTGGCGCCACTGACCAGTCTTAGATAGGACCCTGTTTTGCATAATATTGAACTCATCGGCGCCAGCCTGTTTGCGCTGGCCCTGCTCCATACCTTCGCCGCCAAATCGTTCGGCACACTGGCGCGCCGCCATCCGCGCCACGCGGGCCTGTTCCACCTGCTGGGCGAAGTCGAGGTGGTGTTCGGCTTCTGGGCGTTCGTGCTGATACTGGTCATGGCGCTGACCAACGGCGGCCAGTCCGCCATCGCCTATGTCGAATCGCGCCATTACACCGAGCCGCTGTTCGTGTTCACCGTGATGGTGGTGGCCGCTTCGCGGCCGGTGCTCGATGCGGTGCAGCGCCTGCTGCTGGCGCTGTCGCGCAAGCTGCCGCTGCGTACCGAAGTGGCGCTGGCCTGGTTCGGCCTGGCGCTGGTGCCACTGACCGGCTCGCTCATCACCGAACCGGCCGCCATGACCCTGGCGGCGATGACGCTGGCGCCGCTGATTTTTCGCGCCGGCATGCCGGAGTGGCTCAAGTACGGCGCGCTGGGCGTGTTGTTCGTCAACGTCTCGATCGGCGGCACGCTGACCTCGTACGCGGCGCCGCCGGTGCTGATGGTGGCCGGTACCTGGGGCTGGGACAGCGCCTTCATGGCCAGCAACTTCGGCTGGAAGGCCGCGGTCGCGGTGGTCGTCAACGCCACCGTGGTGAGCATGCTGCTGCGCCCGCACCTGCGCGGCAAGGCCGCCAATGACGACAGCATCACCGCCACTGCCGTGACCGACGCGCCACCACCGGTGCCGCTGGCTGTCACCGTCATCCACCTGGCGTTCCTGGCCGGCGTGGTGGTGTTCGGCCACCACCCGGTGCTGTTCCTGGGACTGTTCATGCTGTTCCTCGGTTTTACCAGCGCCTATGAACGCTACCAGTCGCCGCTGATCATCAAGGAAGCGCTGCTGGTGGGCTTCTTCCTGGCCGGGCTGGTGGTGCTCGGCGGCATGCAGCAATGGTGGTTGCAACCGATCGTCGAGAGCCTGTCGCCGCTGGCGCTGTTCTTCGGCGCCACGGCCCTGACGGCCATCACCGACAACGCCGCCCTCACCTACCTCGGCTCGCTGATCGACGGCATCACGCCGCAGGCGCAATACATGTTGATGGCCGGGGCGGTGACCGGCGGCGGCCTGACCGTGATCGCCAACGCGCCCAATCCGGCCGGCGTGGCGCTGCTGCGGCGCGGCTTCGAGGACGAGTCGGTCGGCATGCTGGGACTGCTGCTGGGGGCGCTGGGCCCCACGGCGGTGGCCGCCATGGCGTTCGTGCTGCTGTAAACGAGGTCACGCTCAAGGTCAAATGCCCGCCTGCCAACAGCGGCTGGGTCAGGTAATCACCACACAGGAGGATGGCATGAAACGGGTCACTGGCATCGGCGGTATCTTCTTCCACGCAAAAGACCCGGTCGCACTGCGCGCCTGGTACCAGCGCCATCTCGGCATCGACGTCCAGGCCTGGGGCGGCACCGCCTTTCCCTGGGCCGATGACGCCGGCCAAGCGGTGGCGGGCAGCACCATCTGGTCGATCGGCGCGGCCGACACCACGCCGTTCGCGCCGGGACAGGCCTCGTTCATGGTCAACTACCGGGTGCACGACCTCGACGCCCTGCTGGCCGCCTTGCGCGCCGAAGGCTGCCAGGTGCTCGACAAGGCCGACGACTCCGAGTACGGCAAGTTCGGCTGGGTGATCGACCCCGAGGACAACAAGGTCGAGCTGTGGCAGCCGCCGGCCGGCCAGTAACGACCGCCCGCCGCCATGCGAGTCACGCGCCCGCCGGCCACAGCAAGCAGAAAATCGTCGTGTTCATGGCGGCATTGAACGCCATGTGCGCGTGCCCCGCGCGCGGGTAGTGGCAAACGCCACAGTCAATAGCAATACGACCGCGAGCAGGTGCGGGCACAGAGCGGACCGCTTCATGTGCGTCGCTGCTTCGCAAAAAACTCCAGCATCATGCGCGTGGCGTCGGGGCCGGCCTTGGCGTTGAATTTCAGGGCGGGATCGCCGCCGCTCCAGGCGTGGTCGAGGGCGTCGATGCGGGCCACGCGCAGCAGCAACTTGCGGCCGTCGTAAAAATCGTCGATGCGGTGGGCGTTGTGGCGGGCGTTGCTGCCTTGCGCCTTGTGGGTGATTTTGGCGGGGGCGTCGGGCGCCAGGCCGTTGAGGGCCAGGCCCTGGCGCGCCAGCTGGACCAGGTTGATCGGTCGCACCACGCTGTCGCCCTCGCCCGCGATCAGGATCGTCGGCATGCCGGGGAAGCGGCCGTGGCGGGCCAGCACTTCCTGCACCGCCAGGTCAGCGCGCAGGCCGGCGCCATGCTGCATCACCCCCAGCGCGCCCATCGTGCTGTGGCCGGCGCCGAATGCGGGGCCCGAATGCAGGCCCACGGCAGCAAACAGGTGCGGATGGTTGAGCGCCACGATATTGGCCATGCCGGCGCCGGCTGAAATGCCGGCCACGTACACGCGCGAGCGGTCGATCGCGTAAGCGCCCGCCACCTTGTCGATCATGGCCACGATGGTGGGCACGTCGCCACCGCCTTCCTGCGTGGCGCGGTCGTACCATTTCCAGCAGCGCTGGGCATGGTTACTGACCAGCTGTTGCGGGTAAAGCACGACGTAGCCCTTGCGCTCGGCCCACTGGTTCATCCGGGTGCCCTGGGCGAACTGGGTCGCGGTCTGCTGGCAGCCGTGCAGCATGACGATCAGCGGCAGGCCCTGGGCAGCGGCCTCATCGGGAATGTCATGCGGCAGGTAGAGCCAGAAGCTCATGCGGTGGCCGTTGGCGCTCTCGACATGGGAGGTCAGCCACTTGCCGGGCGCGGTAGTGATGCTCGAGGGCGCCGGTGCCGGCCTGGCCGTTGAGCGCACGGGCTTGGCCGAGGAGGCCGCCGGCTTGGCGCGGACCTTGCGCTTCGGAGGGGCAGGCTTTACTGTTGGCGTCAGCATTGCCGTCATCAACTTGTTGACGGCAACGCCCTGGCGCGCAGACTTGATCGACGTGCGCATCAGACTACGGAACAACCCAGCGGCTTTCTTCATCGGACCTCCCCAATACCTCAGTCTAAGCGGAAACCACCAGCGCACGATACTTAGGAGCCTACTTCGCGGGGCCTACTTTGGGGCCCTTCGGGGCCTACTTCGGGGTCAGTGCCGACATTCGGACATTTTTGAACTTATTTATTGAAGTAGACTTCAACTAAAAGGTTCCTGGATGTCCGAATGTCGGCACTGACCCCGAATTTGGTTTGGTTAGCGTAGCATCGATTCCCATACTTTTTGCAGGCGTTTTACCGATACCGGCATCGGGGTGCGCAGTTCCTGGGCAAAGAGCGATACCCGCAACTCTTCCAGCATCCAGCGGAACTCGACCAGTTTCGGGTCGGTGTTCTTGCCGGCGCTCTTGTCGCGGTGCAGACGCTGGAATGGCGTGGCGGCCAGTTGCCAGTCGGCCATCAGCTTGGCGTCGCGGGCGGGATCGGCGCGCAGCTTTTCGATGCGCACGTTCATCGCCTTCAGGTACCGCGGGAAGTGTGACAGCTGGCTGTAGTCGTTGTCGGACAGGAAGCGCTTGTGCACCAGGCCCTGCAACTGGCCCTGCATGTCGGTGGCCGCTGCCTGCGGCAAGCCTTGCAGGCGCTTGGGCAGGCCGTGGAATTCGGTCAGCACTTGCGACAGCAGGCGCGCCACTTCATTGACCAGGAGTACCAGGCGCGACTTGCCCTCGTCCTTGCGCTTGGCGAAACTGGCGGCATCATGCGGCAACGGGTCTTGCAGGCAGGCGATGTCGAGCGCCTTGTTGATGATCTCGTCGCGCAGTTCTTCCTGCGTGCCCATCGCCATGTATTGCATGCCCATTTGCTGCAGGTTCGGGATGCTTTTCTCGATGAACTTGATTTGATCTTTCATCTGCAGCGCGAACAGGCGGCGCAGGCCCTGGCGGTGGGTGCGCGCTGCCACGGTCGGGTCGTCGAAGACTTCGAGGTCGCAGTGGGTGCGCTTGTCCACCAGCGCGGGGAAGCCGATCAGCGTGAGTTTGCCTTGCGGGATTTCAAGCAGCTCCGGCAGTTCGCCGAAGGTCCAGTTGCTGAGATTGGTCAGGTTGGATGGCTCGGCAGCGTCCACGCCACCGCGTGGCGCCACACCGCTGCCCCCCTTGCCGCCCGTCGCAGTGAAAGGCGCCGCAGCACCAGCCTTGCCGCCGGCGGCTGGCTTGGCGCCGCCGGCCGGCTGGGCAGCCGACAGCGCGGCGGATGTTACCGTGGTTCCCGACGTTTCCGCCATCTTCTGGAAACTCTCGCGCGCCTGCATGCCAAACTCGGCTTGCAAGGTGGCCAGGTTGCGGCCCATGTCCAGTTGGCGGCCGTGCTCGTCGATCACCTTGAAGTTCATGAAGTGATGGGCGGGCAAGGTTTCCGGCTTGAAGTCAGTCGTCAATACGGCGATCGTCAATTGCTTGCGGATGTCGGCGATGATGGCGTCGACCAGGTCACCGCGGCCGAACACGCCTGCTTCGTTGACGCGCTCGCAGAATTTCGCCGCGTAGTCGGGCAGCGGTACGCAGTGGCGGCGCAGCTTTTGCGGCAAGGATTTCAACAGCAGGTGCACTTTTTCCTTGAGCATGCCCGGCACCAGCCACTCGCAGCGCTCGCGCGGCAACTGGTTCAGTGCATACAGCGGCACGGCCAGGGTCACGCCGTCGCGCACGCTGCCCGGTTCGAAGTGGTATGTCAGGCCCAGTTCGAGGCCAGTGACCGACATGATTTTCGGGAACAGCTCGGTGGTAACGCCGGCCGCTTCGTGGCGCATCAGTTCGTCGCGGTTGAGGTACAGCAGCCGTGGCTCGGCGGCGGTGGCGTCCTTGTGCCACTTCTCAAAACCGGCGCCGTTGACGACGTCGGCGGGAATGAGCTTGTCGTAGAACGCCGCGATCAGTTCATCGTCGACCAGCACGTCCAGGCGGCGCGACTTGTGTTCGAGGTTTTCGATGTCCTTGATCAGCTTGTGGTTGTGGGCGAAGAACGGCGCACGCGTGTCGTAATCGCCACCGACCAGCGCGTCGCGGATGAAGATTTCGCGCGCCTCGGCCGGGTTGAAGGCGCCGTAGTTGATGCGGCGCTGGCTGTACACGACCAGCCCGTACAAGGTCGCCCGTTCGGACGCGGTGACCTGCGCCGAGCGTTTTTCCCAGCGCGGCTCGCCCCATGATTTTTTCAACAGGTGGCCGCCCACTTTTTCCAGCCATTCCGGCTCGATGCGGGCCACGCAGCGCGCATACAGGCGCGTGGTATCGACCAGTTCGGCCGCCATGATCCACTTGCCCGGTTTTTTCAGCAGCGACGACCCCGGCCAGATGTGGAACTTGATGCCGCGCGCACCGAGATACCCGGCGCCCGGCTCGTCTTCGCTCTTGAAGCCGATATTGCCGAGCAAACCGGTCAGCAGCGCCAAGTGCAGGTTTTCGTACGTGGCCGGCAATTCGTTGATGCGCCAGCCCTGCTCCTTGACCAGCGTGACCAGTTGCGAATGGACGTCGCGCCACTCGCGCAGGCGCAGCTGCGAGAGAAAATTGGTGCGGCAGTTGTCCATCAACTGGCGGTTGGTTTTCTTGTGCTCGATGGCGTTTTCGAACCAGCGCCAGATTTTCAGGTAGCTGAGGAACTCAGATTTTTCATCGGCGAACTTTTTATGGGCCTCGTCGGCCGCCTGCTGGTGTTCCATCGGGCGGTCGCGCGGATCTTGCACCGACAGGGCTGAGGCAATGATCAGCACTTCGCTCAGGCACACGTTGTCGAGGGCGGCGAGGATCATGCGGCCCACGCGCGGGTCGAGCGGCAGCTTGGCCAGCTTCTGGCCGAGCGCCGTGAGCTGGTTGTATTCGTCGACGGCGCCCAGCTCTTGCAGTAGCTGGTAGCCGTCGGCAATCGCGCGCGCCAGCGGTGGCTCGATGAACGGGAAGCTTTCCACGTCGGTCAGGTGCAGCGACTTCATGCGCAGGATGACGGACGCCAGCGACGAGCGCAGGATTTCCGGCTCGGTGAACTTGGGCCGCAACAGGTAATCCTGCTCGTCGTACAGGCGGATACACACGCCATCGGCCACGCGGCCGCAACGGCCGGCGCGCTGGTTGGCGGCCGACTGCGCGATCGGTTCGATCTGCAACTGCTCGACCTTGTTGCGGTAGCTATAGCGTTTGACGCGGGCCAGGCCGGCATCGACCACGTAGCGGATGCCGGGCACGGTCAGCGACGTCTCGGCCACGTTGGTGGCCAGCACGATGCGGCGGGCATTACTCACCTTGAACACGCGCTCCTGCTCCTCGGCCGACAGGCGCGCGAACAGCGGCAGGATTTCCACGTGCGGCGGATGATGTTTGCGCAGTGCTTCGGCGGTGTCGCGGATTTCGCGTTCGCCGGGCAAAAAGACCAGGACGTCGCCGGAACCGAGGCGCGCCAGTTCATCGACTGCATCGACCACCGCATCCATCAGGTCGCGCTTCTCGCGCGCGGCGGCCGTGCGCTGTCCTTTGCCTTCGGCGTTGGCGATCGCTGCGGCATTGCCGCCGGGGTTAGCTTTATTCGGCACATCGCTGTCGATCGGCCGGTAGCGCACTTCCACCGCGTACAGGCGGCCCGATACCTCGATCACCGGCGCCGGTTTTTCCGGCGTGCCGAAGTGGCGCGAAAAGCGGTCGGCGTCGATGGTGGCCGACGTGATGATGATCTTCAAATCGGGGCGGCGCGGCAGCAGCTGCTTGAGGTAGCCGAGCAGGAAGTCGATATTGAGGCTGCGTTCGTGCGCCTCGTCGATGATGATGGTGTCGTAGGCTTTTAATAACGGATCGGTCTGGGTCTCGGCCAGCAGGATACCGTCGGTCATCAGCTTGACCGACGCGCCCTTTTGCAGGGTGTCGGCAAAACGCACCTTGAAACCCACGTGCTGGCCCAGCGGCGAATTGAGTTCGGCGGCAATGCGCTTGGCGGTGGACGACGCGGCGATCCGGCGCGGCTGGGTATGGCCGATCAGCCCCTTTTGGCCACGGCCCAGCTCCAGGCAGATTTTCGGCAGCTGGGTGGTTTTGCCGGAACCGGTCTCGCCGGAAACGATGATCACCTGGTTCGCCTGCAAGGCGGCGGCGATCTCGTGGCGGCGGCCCGAGACGGGCAAATCTTCGGGGAAGGTGATCGGCGGCAGCGGCGTACGGAAATTGCGCTCGGCCTCGCGCGCCTCGCGTGCGGCTTCGCGCGCCGCCTGCTCTTCCGGCGTCAGGCGCGCGCGCGACGCATTCTTGCCATCGCCCTCCGCCCTGGCGGACGGACTACCGCCAGGCGCACCGCGGCCACGACCGTCATTGCCAGCAGCGGGACGCCGTTGGGACGTGCGGGCACCCGGACCTTCGATGCCAGCAGCCGGGCGCTGTTGCGGCGCGCCCTTGCTGCGCGGCGCCCCACCCGGGTTCGGGACCTTGCCCGGCACCGGCTCAGTCCTGACAGTGACCACGCCTTTTAACGCCTCGGCAAACGGGCTGGCGGGGGCTTGCGGGCGGCGGTCTTGCGGGCCACGGAGCGTGTTGGGGGGGCTTTTAGGCTTGTTGCTGGCTTCTGACATTGTTTTTTACAAGTATAGGGTGCGGAATTCGCGCACCGAATTATAATGCCGGTAATGGAAAACCCTACCCAATTCGTCCAATGGCTGCGTTCAGTCGCGCCCTACATCCACGCCTTCCGCGGCAAGACCTTCGTGGTGGCCTTTCCCGGTGAACTCGTTTCCGCCGGCGCCTTGCAGGTGCTGGCCCACGATCTGTCGCTGCTGCACGCGCTCGATATCAATGTGACCGTGGTCTACGGCTCGCGCCCGCAGGTGGCCGAGCAGCTGGCGCTGCGCAACGTCGAGGGTCGCTTCCACAACGGCGTGCGCATCACCGACACGGCTGCCATGGAGTGCGCCAAGGAAGCCGCTGGCGAGCTGCGCCTCGATATCGAGGCCGCGTTCAGCCAGGGCTTGCCCAATACGCCGATGTCGAATGCGGCCATCCGTATCATTTCAGGCAACTTCATCACGGCCCGCCCGCTCGGCGTGATCGATGGCGTGGACCTGGAACTGACCGGGGTCACGCGCAAGGTCGATGCCGAAACCATCCATTCCATCCTCGGCTCCGACGGCCTGGTGCTGCTGTCGCCGCTGGGCTTCTCGCCCACCGGCGAGGCGTTCAACCTGACCATGGAAGACGTGGCGTGCAGCGCGGCGATCGCCCTGCATGCCGACAAACTGGTGTTCATCACCGAAACGCCGATGATGACCGACGCCGGCGGCACCGAAATCCGCGAACTGTCGTCGCACATGGCCGAAGCGGTGCTCGACGCCGGCTTCCTCGACGACGCCACCGCGTTCTACCTGCGCCACTGCATCAAGGCGTGCGACAACGGCGTGGAACGCTCGCACATCGTGCCGTTCGCCATGGACGGCTCGGCCCTGCTCGAACTGTTTACCCACGATGGCGTGGGCACCATGATCTCGCACGAAAACCTCGAATCGCTGCGCAAGGCGACGATCGAGGACGTGGGCGGCATCATCAAGCTGATCGAACCGCTGGAAGCGGACGGCACCCTGGTCAAGCGCGGGCGCGAGCTGATCGAGCGCGAAATCGATTATTTCTCGGTGATCGAGCACGATGGCGTGATCTTCGGCTGCGCGGCGCTGTACCCGTTCCCGGAACACAAGATGGCCGAAATGGCATGTTTGACGGTGAACCCGGAAGTGCAGGCCCAGGGCGACGGCGAACGCATTTTGAAACACATGGAAAACCGCGCACGGGCGCTGGGCGTGACCAAGCTGTTCGTGCTCACCACCCGCACCTCGCACTGGTTCCAGAAGCGCGGCTTCGTGCCGGCCACGGTCGATGCGCTACCGAAGGATCGCCAGCATATGTATAACTGGCAGCGCAAATCCCAGGTATTAATTAAATCTTTATAATGACGTCTTTACGTTACAGCTTTAGGAGCAAGACAGATGGCCCGCACCGTACATTGCATTAAACTCAACAAAGAAGCCGAGGGCATGGATTTCCCACCAGTTCCTGGCGAAATGGGCAAGAAGATCTACGAGTCGGTTTCGAAAGAAGCGTGGGCCGCGTGGATGAAGCACCAGACCATGCTGGTCAACGAAAACCGCCTGAACCTGGCCGACCTGCGCGCCCGTAAATACCTGGCGCAGCAGATGGAAAAGCATTTCTTCGGCGACGGCGCCGATGCGGCGATGGGCTACGTGCCACCGACCGAGTAAATCGTTAGTTCTGATTCGTCATCCTCGCGTACGCGGGGATCCATGGAACCGAAGATTCGTAGAACATTTTGCGTTTCAACGAAGCACACATTCTATGGATCCCCGCCTGCGCGGGGATGACAGATGCACCGGTAGTAGTATTTAGAACTTCAGGGTTTTCACGCCCTCGGCCATCCCCAGCAGGCACACATTGGCGCCGCGTGCGGCAAACAGCCCCACCGCGATCACGCCCACGATCTGGTTGATCTGCGCTTCCAGCGCCACCGGATCCGTAATCGACAATCCCGACACATCGAGCAACTGGCCGCCATTGTCGGTCACGAACGCTTCATCCGTGCCTGGTTTCAACCGCAGCTTCGGCACGCCGCCCAGCGCGCTCAAGGCGCGCGCCACTGCTTCGCGCGCCATCGGCACCACTTCCACCGGCAGCGGGAACTTGCCCATCACATCCACCAGCTTGGAGCCGTCGGCGATGCAGACGAACTGCTGCGCTACCGAGGCGACGATCTTTTCACGCGTCAGCGCCGCGCCGCCGCCCTTGATCATGGCGCCGGAAGCGTCGATCTCATCGGCGCCGTCGATGTACACGGCGATCGATGGCACGTCGTTGAGGTCGTAGACGGCGATGCCGTGGCCGCGCAGGCGGGCGGCGGTCGCTTCCGACGACGCCACGGTGCCCTTGATGCGGTCCTTGATCTTGGCCAGCTCGTCGATGAAGAAGTTGGCGGTGGAACCGGTACCGACGCCGATGATTTCGTTGTCCACCACGTATTCGATGGCGGCGCGCGCTACGGCTTGTTTCAGTTCGTCTTGGGTCATGATTTTTAACAATTGATTTTTAGCAATTAAAGGAAAGCGGGAGGAATCAGTGGCACTATTTTAACGGATAGCCGCCAAGCAAAACCCTATTATGCGAGAATGCCCCATACTTACAAGCCAGGAGGTGACATGACTGACGTTACACCCGAGCGAACGAAAACCGTGTTGATTGTCGATGACAGCCGCGTCTCACGGATGATGGCGCGCCAATATATTTTGCATCTGCAACCCGGCTGGAACGTGGTGGAAGCCGGCACCGGCGAAGAGTCGCTGGACAAGGCGCGCGCAGCCCTGCCCGACCTGGTACTGATGGATGTCAATATGCCCGGCATGGGCGGCATCGCCGCCGCCGAGCAATTGCGGCGGCTGGCGCCTGCCCTGCCAATCTCCCTGCTGACCGCCAACGTGCAGTCCGCTACCCGTGAGCGGGCCGAGGCGCTGGGGCTGGGGTTCATGGAAAAGCCGATCACCGAGGCGCGCATCGCCCAGTTGCTGGCGCTGGCGGGAGGCTGACATGGTGGAATTGTCCGAACTGGAAAACGACGCCCTGATCGAGATTTTCAATATCGGCGTGGGCCAGGCTGCCGCGTCGATGAGCGCGCTGGTCAGCGAAGAGGTGCGCATGTCGGTGCCGTCGATCAGCTTCATCAGCCGTGCCGATGCAGCGCGGCTGCTGGGCAGCCGGCTGGCGGCCGAGGCCGAGGCACCGGACCGCATTTGCGGCGTCAGCCAGCACTACGAGGGCGCGTTCGATACCGACGCCATCCTCATGTTCCCCGAAGACAAAAGCCTGGAACTGGTGCGCCTGATGGTCGGCGAAACCGTGTCCTTGCAGGAGCTGACCGACATGGAGCAGGAAGCCATGTGCGAAATCGGCAACATCATCCTCAACGCCTGCATCGGCACCCTGGCCAATGTCTTCGAACAGGAGCTGCGCGGATCGTTGCCGGAATACCACGTTGGCACCAGCGACGAGATCCTCGGCGTGTCTGGCAGCGAACCCGACAGCGTAGTGCTGATGCTGCACATCGACTTCGCGCTCGACAAGCACCAGATCCTCGGCTATGTCGCTTTCGTGCTCGACATCTCGGCGCTGCACGACCTCAAAGAACAGATCAACCGCTACATCGCCCGCGCGATGGGGCAAGCCTGAGGTGGCTGGCTTGACAACGGTACGGGACCCCTCGCTCGATTTGCTGCACAGCGTGCTCAACGCGGTGACCCTGGGCGCGGTGGTCCTCGACCACGACCGCCGCGTGGTGCTGTGGAACGACTGGATGAGCGAACACGCGCAAATCCCGCAGCAGCAGGCGCTGGGCGCCGATTTCCTGGCGCTGTTCCCGGCCCTGCGTGGCAGCCGGGTGGACGCGGCCATCGACCAGGCGCTGCGCCACCACTTTCCGTCGCTGCTGTCGCAGTCGCTCAACAAGGCGCCGTTCCCGTTGTACGCCAATGCCGCAGCGGCGCGCCTGGACGACCGCCTGCAACAGGCGGTGGCGGTGACGCCGGTCGATGTGGCCAACGCGCCACGGCATTGCCTGATCCAGATCAACGACGTCAGCATCGCCGTGGGCCGCGAAAAGCTGCTGCGCGAACAAACCCTGGTACTGCGCTCGCAAACCTTTGCCGACGGCCTGACCGGCATCGCCAACCGCCGCCACTTCGACGTGGCGATCGAACGCGAACACCGGCGCGCGCGCCGCCATGGCACGCCGCTGTCGCTCTTGATGATCGACATCGACCACTTCAAGGCCTATAACGACCACTACGGCCACCAGAAGGGCGACCAGTGCCTGATCCAGGTGGCGGCCGCACTGTCCGGCATGCTCAGGCGCTCGGCCGACCTGATGGCGCGCTACGGCGGCGAGGAATTCGCCATGATCCTGCCCGACACCGACACCGCCCAGGCCACGCAGATGGCCGAAGCGACCCGCGCCCGCGCCGAAGCGCTGGCGATCGCCCATGCGCACGGCGGCAACAGTGGCGTGGTGACGGTCAGCATCGGCGTGGCCACCCGCAGCGTGGCATCGGCAGTCAACATCGACACCCTGATCGGCGCTGCCGACCGCGCGCTGTACCGCGCCAAGAAAAACGGCCGCAACCGGGTGGAAGTGCAAACGCCCGGCTAGCCCCCCCACAACCAGGAGACATCACTTGCCCGATACCGCCACGCTCGCTACGCCACGACGGCGCATTGCCGACCTGCCTGGTCCGCGTCCGTGGCCGCTGGTGGGCAACCTGCTGCAAATGCGGCCGCTGCGCTTCCACCAGGATGTCGAAGCCTGGTGCCGCGAATTCGGGCCGCTGTTTCGCATGTCGCTCGGGCCCACCCAGGCGCTGGTGGTGTCCGATCATAAACTGGTGTCGGCCGCGCTGCGCGACCGCCCCGACGGCTACCGCCGCCCCGCCGTCACCGAGCACATCGCCAAGGAAATGAAGGGCCGCCCCGGCGTGTTCCTCGAAGAGGGCGCGGCGTGGCGCGAGCAGCGCCGCATGGTGATGGCAGCGCTGGCGCCGCACGCGGTCAAGGCCTATTTCCCGTCGCTGGTGGCCGTGGCGCTGCGGCTGCAACGGCGCTGGACCAGCGCTGCCGACAACGGCGCCACCATCGACCTGGCGGACGACCTCAAGCGCTACAGCGTCGATATCGTGGCCGGGCTGGCGTTCGGCACCGAGGTCAACACCATCGACGGCGGCGAGGATGTGTTACAGCGCCACATGGACCGCATCCTGCCTGCCGTGTCGAGACGGTCGCTGTCGCTGTTTCCCTACTGGCGCTACGTCAAGCTGGCGGCCGACCGCGAACTCGACACCAGCATCGCCGCCCTGAACACCGCCATCGACGCCCTGGTGGCCGAAGCCCGCGCCCGCCTGGCTGCCGACCCGGCCCGGCGCGAACGTCCCGCCAACCTGCTCGAAGCGATGATCTGCGCGGCCGAAGACGATGGCACCGGCCTGGCCGAAGACGCCGTGGCCGGCAACGTCACGACCATGCTGCTGGCTGGCGAAGACACCACCAGCCATACGCTGGCCTGGATGTTGTACCTGCTGCAGCAAAATCCGGCAGCGCTGGAAGCCGCCCGCGCCGAAGTACAACGCGTGGCGCCTGCTGCCGCAGCGTTCACCATCGAGCAGATGGACGCGCTCGACTACATCGACGCCTGCGCCCAGGAAGCCATGCGCCTCAAGCCGGTGGCGCCGTACATTCCGCTCGAGGCGCTGCGCGACAGCGTGGTGGGCGATGTCGCGGTGCCGGCCGGCAGCCTGGTGTGGCTGGTGATGCGCCACGACAGCGTGAGCGACGACCACGTGGCGCGCGCCGCGCAGTTCGATCCAGGCCGCTGGCTCGACGGCGGCGCCATGAACAAGCAGGTGTCGATGCCGTTCGGTGCGGGCGTGCGCACCTGCCCCGGGCGCTACCTGGCGCTGCTGGAGATCAAGATCGCCACCGCCATGCTGCTGGGCAGTTTCGATATCGCGTCCGTGGCGACCGCAGACGGCGCCGAGCCGGAGGAGCTGTCAGGCTTTACCATGTCACCAGTCGGCTTGCGCATGCAGTTGCGCAAGCTCTCGCCGCCATCGGGAGGGTAATCAATGCGCTTCAAGTTCGAAACCAGGCGACACGGCCGCTGCCTGGCGGAAGCCGAACATCGTGGCGACCAGGTCGCCATCGATATCTGGTGGGACCAGAACACCGACCCCAAGCGCGTGGAATACCTGCTGCACATCAAGGATCTGCCGCTCCCCAAGCAGATCCCCGAAGGCGGCGCCTTGCAGGACGCCGTGCGCATCGCCGTCAACCATTTCGAAACCTTCAAGGTCAAGGACGGCGACGACTTCGAATTCCACTGCAGCCGCATTACCATGCGCTGGGACGGAAAACTGTATAACAAGATGGGCGGCTAGCGCCTCTGCAAGATGGGCGGCTAGCGCCTCTGCAAGATGGGCGGCTAGCGCTCGGCAAGACGGGCGGCTGATCACGTGGCGCGGTGGGCCGCGAATCCCGTCAAACCCGGCGCCAGTTCTTCGCGCAAGGTCAGCGCCGGAATCGCGTAGTCGCCCGCGTTCTGCGCCCGGAATGCAATCGGCGCGGTGCTGGCCAGCGTGTCGAGGCGCTGTGCCAGTTGCGCGCACAGTTCCGCGAATTTGATCTCATCGACCTTGCCGGTGCGGTACACCACGAACGGCGGCAGTACCTCGAAGCCCGGATAGAACAGGATGCCATGCTGGATCGGGAACAGCAGGTCATCGATCGGGCCATTGATGCCGCGCGCGCTGTAGTGCGATTCCCAGCCGCCCGTGGTCACCATCAGCATGGCGCGCTTGCCGGCCAGGTTGCCCTCGCCATAGCGGTTGCCCCAGCGCTGGTCCGAGTGTTCGCCCACGCCATAGGCAAAGCCGTTGGCGTACACGCGGTCCACCCAGCCTTTCAAAATGGCCGGCATCGAAAACCACCACAGCGGAAATTGCAGGATCACGGTATCGGCCCAGCGCAGCTTTTCCTGCTCGAGCGCGATGTCTGCGCTCTGCCGGCCACTGTCGTAGGCCAGGCGCGAACCGGCAGACGCGTCGAAACGTTCGCCCGCTGCGCCATCGAGGCTGTCGTGCACATCGAGCGACGGCTTCCACTGCATCGCGTACAGGTCGGACACCTGCACCGCGTGCCCCGCCGCCTCCAGGTGGCGCACGGCAAAATCCTTGAGCGCGCCGTTGAGCGACTGCGGTTCGGGGTGGGCGTGGACGATCAGGATGTTCATGCTGGTGCTCCTTTGAATAAGAAGCACACAGCGTAAGGTCCGCTCAGGTATAGTGGAAATGAATTCCCAACATAGCAGGTATTAGAATGCTTAATCTTCGACGGCTGGACCTGAACCTGCTCGTTACGCTGGACGTGCTGCTGGCCGAGCATAACGTCACGCGCGCGGCGCAGCGGCTGAACCTGTCGCAGCCGTCGGTGAGCGTACACCTGGCCAGGCTGCGCGACATCTTCGGCGACCCGCTGCTGCTGCCCGGCCCGCGCGGCATGAAGCCCACTGCGCGCGGCGAGGAGCTGCGCGAACCGCTGCGCCTGGCCCTCGAAGCGCTGGGACAGGCGGTGGCGCCGGCCAGCGCTTTCGATCCCGCCAGCGCCACTAATACCTGGCGCGTGGCCGCCACCGACTACGGCGAATCGACCATCGTGCTGCCCGCGCTGTCCAGCTTGCGCCAGCAGGCGCCTGGCACCCGGCTGGCGGTGCTGGAACTGGCGCCTGACCGGATCACCCGCCAGGCCGAACAGGGCGAGATCGACCTGGCCTTCCACACCAGCGCCGGTGCGCCGCCGGGCCTGCGCCGCCGCACGCTGTTTGCCGAGCGCTATGTCCTGGCGGGCCGGGTGGACCACCCGCGCCTGCAGCGCAAACCCACGCTCAGGCAATTCTGCGCGCTCGAACATGTGCTGGTCTCGAACACCGGCGGCGGCTTTTACGGCGTCACCGACGGAGCGCTGGCGCAAGCGGGCCTGACCCGCCGGGTGGCGCTGTCGGTACCGCACTTCCTGTTCATGATCGCGGCGCTGGCTGCCACCGACCTGGTGGCGATGGTGCCGGAGCGGCTGGTACGCGGCAACCGGTCCTTGAAAACCGTCGCCCCGCCGATCGAGGTACCGGGCTACGAGATGGCGATGCTGTGGCACGAACGCGCACACCGCGATCCGGCGCACCAGTGGCTGCGGACGCATATTCAGAACGCGGTGGCGCCGGTGAGCTGATTGCGCAGAGGTTGATGCCTGAATACGAGCAGTGCCTGGGCCGCGTCTAATCCCGAATCAGGGCTTGCAGTATATGTATAGGATATGCTTAATCCTGAAACACACAGCGAATTCGATCCGTTCAAGGCCAAGCTCAACCGCGCCAAGCACGGCGTCAGCTTTCCAGGCAGAGGAAGCGTTGCACGATTTCATGGCGGTCACGATCGAGGAAGTAACGCAATTTACGTACTTCCAGCAAGTAGGCGGCCTCGACTGCAAGCCGGTGCTCGAACCAGCCTAGATGCGCAAGCCGCTGGCCGCCTTGGCCAGGTCGGTGATGCGCTCCCAGTCGCCGGCCGCAATCGCGTCTTTCGGCGTGAGCCACGAGCCGCCCACGCAGGCGACGTTTTTCAGCTTGAGGAACTGGCCGGCCGTCTCTTGCGAGATGCCGCCGGTCGGGCAGAACGTCACGTCCGACAGCGGGCCGTAAATGGCGTTCAGCATGCCCACGCCACCAGCCGGCACGGCCGGGAACAGTTTCAGTTGCTTGAAGCCGTGTTCGCGCGCAGCCATGACTTCGGACGGTGTCATCACGCCCGGCAGCAATGGCAGGCCGCTCGATTTTGCAGCCTGGATCAGGGCGGCGGTCAGGCCCGGCGACACGCCGAAGACAGCGCCGGCATCGCGCGCAGCAGCGAATTCTTCCGGTGCAGTCAGGGTGCCCACGCCCACGATGGCGCCTTCCACCTCGGACATGGCGCGGATGGCGCCAAGGCCATGTTTGGTTCGCAGGGTCACTTCCAGCACCCGGATGCCGCCGGCGACCAGCGCCTTGGCCAGCGGTACCGCGTGTTCGGGTTCGTCGATCGCGATCACGGGGATCACGGCGGAAGTACGCATAATGTCGAGCAGAGTCATGGTCATGATTTACGCTTCTTTCTTCATCGAGAAATCTTCATCGGAACCCGGCACGGTGTTACCAACCGGATCTTTGTCATGCAGGCCGACGACGGTCGGGATCGGCGACGGCAGCCCGAAGGTGGTGGCGCCTTTTTCCGCCTCGGAAACGCTGTGGCGGAACATGGCAAACAGCTCGCGGCCCATGCCCACGCCGTTCGGGGTCAGGTCGGCCGTGGCCTGTTCACGCGCATTCCAGACGCTCGCTTCCACTTTCGCTTCGAGCGTGCCGGTGCGGGCGCACACGCGGATGATGTCGCCATCGCGCACGCGGCCCAGCGGTCCGCCGGCCAGGATTTCCGGCGACACGTGGATTGCCGCCGGCACTTTGCCCGACGCACCAGACATGCGGCCATCGGTCACCAGCGCCACGTGGCGGCCGGCGTCCTGCAGGTTGGCCAGCGCCGGCGTCAACGCGTGCAGTTCCGGCATGCCGTTGGCGCGCGGCCCCTGGAAGCGCAGCACGGCGACAAAATCGCGGTCGAGCTGGCCGGCCTTGTAGGCATCCATGAAATCTTCCTGCGAGTTAAATACCAATGCAGGCGCTTCCACGGTCTGGTGCTCGGGCTTCACAGCCGACACTTTCATCACCGCGCGGCCCAGGTTGCCCTTGACCAGCACGGTGCCGCCATCCGGCGAGAACGGCGCGGTGATCTTGCGCAGCACCGCTTCGTCGCCCGATTGTTCCGGCGCCGCTTTCCACACCACACCTTCGCGTCCAACCTCACCTTCGCCGAGGAATGGTTCGGTGGTGTGGGCGCGCAGGCCTTTGCCCAGAATGGTGGTGACGTCGTCGTGCAGCAGGCCGCCGTCGAGCAGTTCGCGGATCACGAAACCGGTGCCGCCAGCGGCGTGGAAGTGATTGACGTCGGCATTGCCGTTCGGGTAAATGCGGGTGAGCAGCGGCACCACTTTCGACAGCTCGTCGAAATCGTCCCAGTCGATCACGATGCCGGCCGCCTTGGCAATGGCCACCAGGTGCAGCGTGTGGTTGGTGGAACCACCGGTGGTGAGCAGCGCGACAATCGCGTTGACGATGGATTTTTCATCGACCACGTGGCCGACCGGCAGGTATTCGTCCGATTGCGCGCTGATCACGGCGGCGCGGCGGGCGGCGGCCTTGGTCAGCTCGGCGCGCAGCGGGGTGTTCGGGGTAATGAAGGCGGCGCCCGGCAGGTGCAGGCCCATCACTTCCATCAGCATCTGGTTGCTGTTGGCGGTGCCGTAGAAGGTGCAGGTGCCGGCGCCGTGGTACGACTGCGACTCGCCTTCGAGCAGTTCGGCGCGGCCGACCTTGCCCTGGGCATACAGCTGGCGGATCTTGGCTTTCTCGGAATTGGACAGGCCGGTGGTCATCGGGCCGGCCGGGACGAACACGGCCGGCAGGTGGCCGAAGTGCAGCGCGCCGATCAACAGGCCCGGCACGATCTTGTCGCACACGCCCAGGTACACGGCCGCGTCGAACATATTGTGCGATAAGGCGATGGCGGTGGACATGGCGATCGCGTCACGCGAGAACAGCGACAATTCCATGCCGGGCTGTCCTTGCGTGACGCCATCACACATGGCAGGCGTGCCGCCGGCAAACTGGGCCACCGCGCCCACTTCGCGCACGGCATCCTTGATCAGCGCCGGGAAGCCTTCGAAAGGCTGGTGCGCGGACAGCATGTCGTTGTACGCGGAAACGATCGCCACCGACGGCTTTTTCAGCTCCTTGAGCGAGAGCTTGTCGTTGGCGGGAAACGCCGCAAAGCCGTGCGCCAGGTTGGTACATGCCAGGGTGCCACGCTGCACGCCCTTCACGCGCGCTGCTTCGAGATGCTCAAGATAAGCGCCACGCGAAGGTTTGCTACGCGAGATGATGCGCGCGGTGACGGATTCCAGTACGGGATGCAAGGCCATGTTGATTCCTTATCGATTAACTTATGAAATTTTACTACAAAATGGCGCAGCCAGCGATTTTCGTGCGGAATACGGGATCCCGTCTAGCGTGGCGAGCTGTTTTGTCTTACTTGGCTAGCTGATTAGTGCGCAGAAAAACCGACCTTCCCACCCGATAAAATTCCATAATTTCAATAGAACCGTAGTGAATTTACCGCTTTTTCCTGTATTATTCAACCATCTTATTCTTACTTCCATTCGACGCCCAACACTATGCGCCAACCTGCCCTTACCTCGACCGCCAGCTACCAAGCCCTCGCAGCCCACGCCGTTGACGCCCGCCAGTGGCAGATGCGCCAGCTGTTTGCCGACAATGACCAGCGCTTCCCGCAATTGACGGTCGATGCCGCCGGCCTGTTCCTCGACTATTCGAAAAACCGCCTGGACGCCGACACCATCGCCCGGCTGATCGACCTGGCGCGCGAGCGCGGCGTGGAGACGCAGCGCGACGCCATGCTTCGTGGTGACAAGATCAATCTTACCGAACATCGTGCCGTACTGCATACGGCCCTGCGTTTGCCGCGCGGCAAAAGCCTGGTGGTCGATGGCCGCGACGTGGTCCCCGATGTCCACGCCGTACTGGACCAGGTGCGCGACTTTACCGACAAGGTGCGCAGCGGCGCCTGGCTCGGCTACAGCGGCAAGCCGATCACCGACATCGTCAACATCGGCATCGGCGGCTCGGACCTGGGCCCGAAAATGGCCGTGCTAGCGCTGCGCTCGTTCGCCCACCCGCGCCTGAAGATGCATTTCGTCTCCAACGTCGACGGCCACGACATGGACGCCGCACTGGCGCAGGTCAACCCGGAAACCACGTTGTTCATCATTGCGTCGAAAACCTTCACCACGGCTGAAACCATGCTCAACGCAAACACCGCGCGCACCTGGTTCCTGCAAAGCGCCACCGAGGCCGACCTGGCGCGCCACTTCGTGGCCGTCTCCACCAACCTCGAGTCGGTGCAGGCATTCGGCATCGACCCGGCCAATATGTTCCCGTTCTGGGACTGGGTGGGCGGGCGTTACTCGGTGTGGTCGGCAATCGGCCTGCCGGTGGCGCTGGCGGTCGGCTTCGGCTACTTCAGCGATTTTCTCGCCGGCGCCCACGCCATGGACGAGCATTTCCGTGTAGCGCCGCTGGAGCAGAACATGCCGGTGCTGCTGGCCATGGTCGGCTTCTGGAACCGCGAGTTCCTCGACGCCGGTTCGCTGTCGATCGCACCGTACCACCAGGACTTGAACCGCTTCCCCGCGTACCTGCAACAGCTGGACATGGAAAGCAACGGCAAGCGCGTCACCCGTGGCGGCGCGGCAGTCGATACGGCCACCTGCCCGGTCGTGTGGGGCGAATGCGGCACCAACGCCCAGCACGCGTATTTCCAGCTGCTGCACCAGGGCACCGACATCACGCCGATCGACTTCATCGCCGCGCTGCGCGCCACCCACGACCTGCCGGGCCACCACGACGCCTTGCTGGCCAACTGCTTCGCCCAGTCCGAAGCCTTCATGACCGGCAAGACCGGCGACGAAGTGCGCGCCGACCTGACCGCGCAAAACCTCTCCGCGACCGCAATCGAAGAACTGGTGCCGCATAAAACCTTCCCCGGCAACCGGCCGTCGAACACCATCCTGATGGATCAACTGACGCCGCTCACCCTGGGCGCGCTGATCGCACTGTACGAACATAAAACCTTCGTGCAGGGCGTGATCTGGGATGTCAACAGTTTCGACCAGTGGGGCGTGGAGCTGGGCAAGGTCCTGGCCAAGAATATCCAGGCCGAGCTGCAAGGCGAGGTCAAGCCGGAACGCCACGACAGCTCGACCAATGGCCTGATCATCATGGCCAAGGCGGCGCAGCACCTGTAAGCAAGGATACGCACATGGAAACCACCCCGATCATCCAGGTCGCCTGCGACGCCGTCATGCAAACCGGCGAGTCGCCGCTGTGGCATGCCGATGAGCAGCTGCTGTACTGGGTCGACATTCCGGCTTGCACCGTGCACCGGCTCGATCCGGCCAGCGGCGCCCACCAGCAATGGCTGCTCGAGAGCGAACCGGCCAGCCTGGCGATTGCCGACCAGGGGGGCCTGATCGTTGCCACCCGCAACGGCGTGCTGCACCTCGATACCGCCAGCGAGGCTGTGCGCACCACGCTGATTGCGCCTGCCCCGTACGACACGGCGATTACCCGCTTCAACGACGGCAAGGTCGATGGCGCCGGCCGCTACTGGATCGGCACCATCTACGAGCCGCGCGATAAACCCGCTGCCGAGATGTACGTGCTGGAGCATGGACAACTGCGCCGCGCCTGGGCCGGCGGCATGACCAATTCCAACGGCCTGGCCTTCAGCCCCGACCAGAAAACCATGTACCACGCCGACACCAGCGCCCACCTGCTGCGCCGTTTCGACTACGACGTGGCCACCGGTGCGGTCGGCAACGAGCAGGTATTCCGGCAGTTTTCAGCCGACAAGACCAGCAATTACGGCGGCCGGCCCGATGGCGGCGCGGTCGATAGCGAAGGCAATTACTGGAGCGCGCTGTTCGAAGGCGCGCGCATCGTCAAGCTCTCGCCGCAGGGCGAGGTACTGGCGGAGATCGCGCTGCCGGTACGCTGCCCGACCATGGTGGCCTTCGGCGGCCCGAACCTGCGCACGCTGTATGTCACCAGCGCCGGCGCACGACCGGCCGAAGAACTGGCACAATACCCGTTCAGCGGCAAACTATTGGCCGTGCAAGTGGATGTGGCCGGCCGGGCAGAACCGGCATACCGACATTAATGTAGTAAAGTTTCTTGCTTTTCGCATTTCGGCGTAGTAAATTTACATATCCACCATCAAGCTCTTTTACCTCAGATCTCACTATGGCACTTACCGATTTTGACCTGGTTCTGTTCGGCGGCAGCGGCGACCTGTCGATGCGCAAATTGCTGCCCGCGATGTACGCGCGCGACGTGGCCAACGACCTGCCCCCCACCGCCCGCATCATTTGCGTGGGACGCGCGGAGGCCAGCCAGGAAGAGTTCCTGCACACGGTCGAGACCACCTCGAAGCCGCTGATCAAGTCGCCGGCCGTGGCGCCGGCCGCGTGGGCGCGCTTTACCGCGCGCATCGTGTACGTGTCGCTCAACGCCACCGACGCCGCCACCTATGCGCCGCTGGTCGAAGCGCTGCGCCAGGATAGCGCGATTACCCGCGTATACTACCTGGCCACGCCGCCGGCCATCTTCGCCCGCATTTGCGAGAGCCTCAAGGAAAACGGCCTGGTCACCGCCAATTCGCGCGTGGTGCTGGAAAAGCCGCTGGGCCGCGACCTGGCCTCGGCCAAGCAGATCAATGCCGAAGTGGGCAAGGTCTTCGAGGAATCGCAGATTTACCGGATCGACCATTACCTGGGCAAGGAGACCGTGCAGAACCTGCTGGCCCTGCGCTTCGGCAACATCCTGTTCGAACCGCTGTGGCGCCGCGAGTGGATTTCCGACGTACAAATTACCATCGCCGAGAAACTGGGCGTAGGCAACCGCATGGGCTACTACGACACGTCGGGCGCGCTGCGCGACATGCTGCAAAACCACTTGCTGCAACTGCTGTGCATCGTGGCCATGGAACCGCCCACCTCCATCGCACCGGACGCCGTGCGCGACGCCAAGTTGCAAGTGCTGCGCTCGCTTAAAAAGTTCACCCCGAGCACGCTGGCGCAAAACATCGTGCGCGGCCAGTACCGCGCCGGCCATGTCGATGGCAAGGCCGTGCCCAGCTACCGCGACGAACCGGACGCACCAGAACATTCGCGCACCGAAACCTTCGTGGCCATGAAAGCGGAGATCGACACCTGGCGCTGGGCCGGCGTGCCGTTCTACCTGCGGACCGGCAAGCGCATGGCCGACAGCCTGGCCGAGATCGTCGTGCGCTTCAAGCAGATTCCGCACTCGATCTTCGCCCAGCCGACCAACAGCTTCCAGCCCAACTCGCTGGTGATCCGCCTGCAGCCGGACGAAGGCCTGCGCATGAACCTGATGGCCAAAACCCCGGGCGACGGCATGCGCTTGAAGCAAGCCGAGCTGGAACTGGACTTCCGCGAACAGTTCAAGTCGCCACGCATGGAAGCGTACGAGCGCCTGCTGCTCGACGTGCTGCGCGGCCAGCTGACCCTGTTCATGCGCGGCGACGAACTGGAAGCGGCGTGGGAATGGGTGGAACCGATCCTCGACCACTGGGAATCGGACGACAGCTATCCGGTGCCGTACTCGGCCGGTACATGGGGCCCGGCCGCCTCGTCGGCCCTGATCAGCCGCGAAGGCTTGCAGTGGCGCGAAGAAGCGCTGCCGGAAGACTAGGACCCATAACGCCATGCTGCTCGACTCGATCCGCACCCAGCTCGACTCGCTCTCCAAGTCGGAGCGCAAAGTCGCGCTGGCCGTGCTCGACCATCCCGGCCAGACCGTCAGCCAGAACATCACTGCGCTGGCCAAGAGCGCGCAAGTGTCGGAACCGACCGTGGTGCGGTTTTGCCGCACGCTCGGTTACGACGGCTGGCACGAATTCAAGCTGAAACTGGCGCAGGGGCTGGCGCTGGCCCTGCCGGGCCTGAACGAGCAGCCGACCCAGGACGACCTGGCGGCCGACCTGGTCAACAAGATTTGCAGCCGCTCGATCAACACCCTGCTTGACCTGCGCAACAATCTCGACCCCGACGCCATCCAGAAGGCGCTCGACATCCTGTCGAAAGCCAACAAGATCGAGTTCTATGGCCAGGGCACGTCCGGCATCGTTGCCGCCGACGCCCAGCACAAGTTCTTCCGCTCGGGCGTGCCGACCGTGGCCTACGCCGGCCCGCATATCCACAGCATTGCCGCCGCCCTGCTGCGCACCGGCGACGCTGTCGTGGCCATCTCGCAGCGCGGCAACAGTCCGTCGCTGGTGCGCTCGGTCAAGCTGGCGCGCCGCGGCGGCGCCGACGTGATTGCGCTGGCGCCGTCGGGCACGCCGCTGGCCGACCTGGCCACGGTGCTCATTCCCATCGACCTGATCTTCAATATCGATCCCTATACGCCCATCTCAGCCCGCCTGGCCTACCTGGTGGTGATCGACGTGCTCGCAGTCGGACTGGCCCTGCAACGGGGTCCCGATTTCCGCAAAAAAATGCAGAACGCCCAAAAGGCGCTGCAAGAGTTCGACTTGCAATTCGACTCCTTCATCGGTTGATGTCATAATTTGACAAATTTGCACCGGTCTTGTGCGTCGGTGTGTTGTCGCACATGGCTGCCGCCACCGTACCCCTATACTTCCCTTATGCTACAGTGTGAGTGATTTTCCAAGGGCAATATTGCATTTGGAAAATTTCACCTGTGGCATGTAGTGCCCGTGAGAGTGGACATGACTACCTTTTCTGCCGCCAGCCCCTCCCCCGATACCGCGTTATCGGCCCGCATTCCGCTATTGCAAACCGGCGTGCCGGGCTTCGACCAGATTTTGGGCGGCGGCTTTCCCTCCCACAGCCTGTACTTGCTGCAAGGACTCGCTGGCAGCGGCAAGACCACGCTGGCGTGCCAGATCGGCTACCACCACGCCCACCAGGGCAAGAAGGTCCTGATCCTCACCCTGATCGCCGAAACCCACGGCAAGATGCTCAACCACCTGAGCAGTTTCTCGTTCTTCGACGAGCAGCTCGTGGGCGACCGCATCGTGTTCATCGGCGCCTACCCCGACCTGCTCAAGGGCGGCTTGCGGCAATTGCTCAAGTCGATCGCCACCACCTTGGCCGAGCAGCAGCCCGACATCATGATCATCGACGGCTTTCGCACCGTGCGCGACGCCAAGCCGTCCGACGTGGCACTGTCCGAGTTCATGTTGTCGCTGAACTCGCTGGTGTCCACCATGCGCTGTACCACCTTTTTGCTCTCGCCCACCGAAGGCAATGTGGCCGACTCCGAAAACACCCTGGTCGATGGCTTGATCGAACTGAGCCAGTTCGAGCATGGGCTCAACCTGATCCGTGAAATCAAGGTGTTCAAGCTGCGCGGCAGCAAGCACCTGCTGGGGCGCCACGTATTCGAGGTGGGCACCGATGGCATTGCCATCTATCCGCGCCTCGAGGCGGTGAGCACGGTCACCGGCGCCACGCCGGTGGTGTCGCGCCAGCGGCTCGGCTTCGGCATTGAAGGCTGGGACCGCCTCACCCACGGGGGCGTCGCCAAGGGTTCGACCACCGCACTGCTGGGCAACCCGGGCGTGGGCAAGACCCTGATGGGCATGCATTTCATTTACGATGGACTCAAGCGCGGCGAGCCGTGCCTGGTCGTCGGTTTTTACGAGTCGCCCGAAGCTCTGCTGGAAAAGGCGAGCAGCGTGGGCCTCGACTTCCGCACCTATTATGACAGCGGCGCCTTGCAGGTCATCTGGAATCCGCCGCTGGAAATCCTGGTCGACAGCCTGGCCCACAGCGTGCTGCACAACGTCGAAGCGCGCCAGGTGTCGCGCCTGCTGGTCGATGGCATCGACGGCCTGCGCGAAATCGTCATGCACCCCGGGCGCTCGCGCTCGTTCCTGGCGGCGCTGGTCAACGAACTGCGCTGCCGCAACGTCACTACTTTCTTTACCCAGGAACTGGCGTATTTCGGCCAGGCCCCGGGCGATGGCGAAATCGCCGCATCGATGCTGTTCGAGAACATCATCCTGATGCGCTACGTGGATGTCAACGGCATCAACCGCCGCCAGATCGGCGTGCTCAAGCTGCGCGAAAACGGTTACGACGCTGCCAACCACATCCTGCTCATTTCCGAACAGGGCATGAGCATCGAGGAAGCCGTCGCGGGCCCGGTTCACCTCACGCCGACGCTATGAAGAGATGACATGAGCGACTTTCCCGCACATCCCGACGCACACCCGGACGGCAAGCTGATCCTGGTAGTGGACGACGAATTCGACGTCCTGTCGGCCTATGCCATGCTGTTCGAGTACCGCGGCTACCGCGTGCGCACGGCCGGCAATGGCGAGGAGGCGCTGGCGATGGCCGCGCTGGAGCGGCCCGATATCGTCATTTCCGACTACATGATGCCGGTGATGGATGGCGCCCAGCTGTGCCTGCTGTGGCGCAGCGATCCCGACCTGCGCCAGGTGCCGTTCATCCTGTGCAGCGCCGGCCTGCTGCGGCGCGACGAAGTGCTGCCGTACGACACCTTCTTCCGCAAGCCGGTGCCGTTCGAGGCGCTGGTGGCCGAGATCGCTCGATTGATCGCCGCCCCCATCCGCAGCTAGTTCACAAATAACAGGCTGTTGTACGGTGTTATCTTTCCGCTTAGGCCACGCTTGAGTACAATAAGGCAATCACTCACTCGGGCAGCGCCATGAACCAACTCGAACAACTCAAGCAATTCACCACCGTGGTCGCCGACACCGGTGATTTCCAGTCGATCCAGGCCTACACGCCGCGCGACGCCACCACCAATCCCTCGCTGATCCTGAAGGCCGTGCAAAAGGACGAGTACAAGCCGCTGCTGGAAAAAGCCGTGCGCGACAACCTCGACCGCTCGACCTCGGACACGATCGACCACCTGCTGGTGGCGTTCGGCAAGCAGATCCTGCGCGTGATCCCGGGCCGCGTTTCCACCGAAATCGACGCCGGCCTGTCGTTCGACACCGAAGGTTCGATCGCCAAGGGCCGCGAACTGATCAAGCTGTACGAAGCGGCAGGCATCGAGCGCGAGCGCGTGCTGATCAAGATGGCCGCCACCTGGGAAGGCATCCGCGCCGCCCAGGTGCTGGAAAAAGAAGGCATCCACTGCAATATGACCTTGTTGTTCTCGCTGGGCCAGGCGATTGCCTGCGCCGAAGCGGGTGCGCAACTGATTTCGCCGTTCGTGGGCCGCATCTACGACTGGTACAAGAAATCGACCGGCATCGAATACACCCCGTCCGAAGACCCGGGCGTGCAATCGGTCAAGCGCATCTATAACTACTACCGCAAGTTCGGCTACAGCACCGAGGTGATGGGCGCGAGCTTCCGCAATACCGGCCAGATCCTGGAACTGGCCGGCTGCGACCTGCTTACCATCAGCCCCGACCTGCTGCAAAAGCTGGCCGACACCGACGGCCAGGTCGAGCGCAAGCTGAGCCCGGAAAACGCCCCATCGGCCGGCGCCGTCAAGATCAGCCTGGATGAAAAAAAATTCCGCTTCCAGCTCAACGAAGACCAGATGGCCACTGAAAAGCTGTCCGAAGGCATCCGCGCCTTCTGCGCCGACACCGGCAAGCTCAAGCAAATCATCTCCGGCATGCGCTAACACTTCGGGGTCAGTGCCGACATTCGGACATTGTTGAACTTTTTCGCCTGGCGATGGTCTACCTAGTGATCAGTTCGTGTCCAAATGTCGGCACTGACCCCGAAGTTGGCGGTGGGTATTTATGTCTGCAATAACGATACGGTTGGGGCGGCGGGCGCGGGCGCGGATTGCTGCGGACGGCTTACAGGCCGGTGATGTGGCGATCGTGCCGGCGGCCGCCGGCGGGCCCAAGGGGCTGATCCTCAATGGCCTCGACCTGTGGCTGTTCGGCAGTTTTCTCAAGGATGCGCCGCGGCCGCGCACGCTGGTCGGGGCGTCGATCGGGGCCTGGCGCATGGCCGCTTCGGCGTTTGCCGATCCGGTGGCGTCGCACCGGCGCCTGGCGCACCTGTATGCGCACCAGCGCTATCCGGCCAAGGTGACGGCCGCGTATATCAGCGAGAACATTCGCAACCTGCTCGACGAATTGCTCGACGGGCGCGGCGCCGAAGTGATCGCTCACCCGCATCACCACGTCAACATCCTCACCGTGCGCGGCACCGGTGCGCTCGGGCGCAGCAATGGCGTGCGCTGGCGCGAGATGGCCGGTTTTCTGATGGCGGCCGCCGGCAATGCGGTCGCCCGCAGCCGCCTGGCGGCGTCGATGGAACGCGTGGTATTTCATCCCGCGCAAGACGATGCCCAATGGCTGCGCCAGCCGTTCGACGCCTTTGCCGCCCACTTCGTGGACCTGTCCGCCGCTAACCTGCGCGACGCCATGCAGGCGTCGGGCTCGATCCCGCTAGTGCTCGAGGCGGTGACCAACATCGCCGGTGCGCCACCGGGCCCGCACTGGGACGGCGGCCTGATCGACTACCACCTGCACCTGCCCTACCAGCGCGATCCCGACCTGGTGCTGTACCCGCATTTCAGCGACCACATCGTGCCGGGCTGGCTCGACAAGTCCATGCCCTGGCGGCGCGCCAACGATGCGGCCATGGACAATATGATCCTGGTGTCGCCTTCGGCCGCCTTCGTTGCCAGCCTGCCCAACGGCAAACTGCCCGACCGCAAGGACTTTACCGCCTACGGCCAGCACCACGACACCCGCATCCGCCACTGGCTGCACGCCATTGGCGAGAGCGAGCGCATGGCCGAAGCGTTCGCACGCTGGTGCGACAAGCCCGACCTGAAAGCAACATTGTCTTTTTAGATCATTCATGCTGATGCCAAAAAGCAACAACTCCGTCGATTCTGATGACCTCTTCCTGTCCCGGGCGCATACTTGAAGCGTGCTAGCCGGCATCATAAAAACGGAGACCCCACCATGAATTTTCTTTCGCACACGCGCATCGGCACCCGTCTGGCCGCTGCCTTCGGCATCGTTTTATTGCTGGCCCTGGTCGCCACCACGGTGGGACTGATGAATGCCCGCAGCCAGGCCACCGCCACCCGCGCCATGATGGAAAAGCCGCTGGCCAAGGAGCGCCTGGTGTCCGACTGGTATGTGCTGATGTACTCGGCCATTGCCCGCACCGAACTGATTGCGCGCAGCAAGGATGCCTCGCTGCCGACCGTTTTTGCTGACGTGATCGCTGCCAGCAGCAAGCGTGGGGCGGAGTTGATGGGCAAGGTCAAGGAACTCGTCGCCAGCGACGAGGAGCGCGTCATGTTCGACCAGATCGTGGTCCTGCGCACCAATTACCAGAACCTGAAAACCGCCGTCGGCAACGCCCGCAAGGCCGGTGACGACGCGGCCGCCGAAAAAATCTTCAATGGCGAATTCACGCCGGCCGCCAAAGCGTATTCGGTAGCAGTGGAAACCCTGCTGGCGCACCAGCGCAAGGCCATCGACGACACCGCCCACGCCATCGACGCCGCCAACGACCGCGCCAACCAGTTGCTGCTGCTGCTCACGGTCCTGATGGTATCGATCGGTTCGGCGGCGGCGTGGATCATTTCCCGTTCGATCACGGTGCCGCTCAAGTCTGCTGTCGATATCGCCGCGACAGTGGCCAACGGCGACCTCACCACCCGCTTCGACACCCAAGTCCAGCGCTCCGAAATCGGCGCGCTGATGACGGCGCTGAAAGGCATGAACGATTCGCTGGTCAACGTGGTCAGCCAGGTGCAGACCGGTACCCGGACGATTGCCAGCGCCTCGCATGAAATCGCCGCCGGCAATATGGACCTGTCGCAGCGCACCGAGGAGCAAGCCAGTTCGCTCGAGGAAACCGCGTCGTCGATGGAAGAACTGACGTCCACCGTGCGCCAGAATGCCGACAATGCGCGCCAGGCCAACCAGCTGGCCAAAACGGCATCCGAGGTGGCGGAAAAAGGCGGCGCCATCGTCGGCCAGGTGGTCGATACCATGGGCACCATCAACGATTCGTCGCGCAAGATCTACGACATCATTTCCGTCATCGACGGCATCGCCTTCCAGACCAACATCCTGGCGCTGAACGCGGCAGTGGAAGCGGCGCGCGCCGGCGAACAGGGACGCGGTTTTGCGGTCGTGGCGTCCGAAGTGCGCAACCTGGCGCAGCGCTCGGCCGGGGCGGCCAAGGAGATCAAGGAGCTGATCGGCAATTCGGTGGACCAGGTCGATATCGGCTCGAAACTGGTAAAAGAGGCCGGCGCCACCATGGACGACGTGGTCGCCAGCGTGCGCCGCGTGACCGATATCGTGGGCGAGATCACCTCGGCCACCAGCGAGCAGAGCATTGGCATCGACCAGGTGAATACGGCCATCACGCAAATGGACCAGGTCACGCAGCAGAACGCGGCACTGGTGGAAGAAGCGGCGGCAGCGGCGGCCAGCATGCAGGAACAGGCCGAGCGGCTGGCGGACGTGGCGTCGTCGTTCCGGCTGGAGGCGGGCGCTGTGGCTGCGCCGACTGCGGCTACTGCTAATGCTACTGCTGCTGCGCGCAAGCTGGCAGCAGTGAAGCCGGTGGCGGAGCGCCGTCCAGCGCCAGCACTGAAGCCGGCATCGCGGCTGGCCGCCAAACCGGCGCTGACCTCGGTGCCGCGCAAGCCGGCGACAGTCGGTGGCGACAAGGACTGGGAAGAATTCTAAGACGCTCCCGCGTGCTTAGGCCCCCAGGAACATCTCCTGCAAATCATTGAGGAACCGCAGCCCCAGCTCGGTCGGCCGGATCACCTTGTAGTCGCGGTAGATCAGGCCCTTGGCTTCGGCTGCGTTCAGCGTCTTTTCGATGGCATTCATGCTCATGCCGGTACGCTCGGCAAACAGGTTGGGGTCGAAGCCGCCGCGCAGGCGCAGCGTGTTGAGCATGAACTCGAAGCCCATGTCCTCGCGCGCGATCTCGTGCTCTTCCTGGACCGGCGCGCCCAGTTTGGCCTGGTCCATGTACGCGCGCGGCTGCTTGTACCTGGCCTGGCGCAGCACCCGGTGCGGGAACGACAGCTTGGAGTGCGCGCCGGCGCCGATGCCGAGGTAGTCGCCGAACTCCCAGTAATTGAGGTTGTGGCGCGCGCGCTTGCCCTCTTTCGCGTATGCCGATACTTCGTAGTGCTGGTAGCCGTTGGCGGCCATCAGTTCGGCGATCATGTCCTGCATGTCGGCGCTGGCGTCGTCGTCGGGCAGCGCCGGCGGGTACTTGGCGAACAGCGTGTTCGGCTCCATCGTCAAATGGTAGAGCGACAGGTGCGGCGGCTTGAATGCCAGCGCGGTCTCGATATCCTGGCGCGCCTCGGCCAGCGTCTGCGAGGGCAGCGCGTACATCAGGTCGAGGTTGAAGTTGTCGAAGTTGTCGAGTGCGATTTCCACCGCGCGCCTGGCTTCGCCGTCGTCGTGGATGCGGCCCAGCGCCTTCAGGTGGCGGTCATTGAAACTCTGGATGCCGATCGACAGGCGGTTGATGCCGCTGGCGCGGTACGAACGGAATTTCTCCGCCTCGAACGTGCCCGGGTTGGCTTCCATGGTGATCTCGGTATCGGCATCGAGCGGCAGCAGCGTGCGCACGTCCGACAGCAGCCGGTCGAGACCAGCGGCCGACATCAGGCTCGGTGTGCCACCGCCAATGAAGATGGTATAGATCTTCCTGCCCCAGATCAGCGGCAGCGCCATTTCCAGGTCCAGGCGCAGCGCGTCCAGGTATTCCTGCTCGGGGAAGGCGCCGCCGTCCTTTGCTTCGTGCGAGTTGAAATCGCAATACGGGCACTTGCGCACGCACCACGGGAAGTGGATGTACAGCGACAGCGGCGGCAGCGCGGTCAGGTTGAGTGCACCGCTTTTCAGGTATTTGAGTGCGACGCCGGCGGCGTCACCGAGGTCGGCGCCCCCGGCAACTGTACCGGTAGCTGTACTGGGTGTACTGGTGACCTTACTGGTAGCGCCGACGATCTTGATCGGTATCATTTCAGCTTCTCTACCAGCGCGCGCAGGGCCTGGCCGCGGTGCGACAGGGCGTTCTTTTCGTCGGACGTCAGCTCGGCGGCGCATTTGCCCAGTGCCGGGATGTAGAAATACGGGTCGTAGCCGAAGCCGCCGCTGCCGCGCGGGGCATCGAGCATTTCACCATTCCAGCGGCCATCGGCAATGATCGGCTGCGGGTCGTCGGCATGGCGCACGAACACCAGCACGCAGTAGTAATAGGCCGAGCGGTCGGTGTGTCGGGCCAGGTCGGCCACCATTTTTTCGTTGTTGCGGGCGTCGGACTTCGGTTCGCCGGCAAAGCGCGCCGAATACACGCCGGGCGCGCCGCCAAAGGCGTTGATGCACACGCCCGAGTCGTCGGCCAGCGCCGGCAGGCCCGTGATGCGGGCGGCATGGCGGGCTTTTTGCAGGGCATTTTCCACGAAGGTGTGGAACGGCTCGTCCGCTTCCGGCACGTCGTACTCGCCCTGGGCGTGGACCGAGTAGCCCACGGTGGCGAGCAAATGGTTGAATTCCTTGAGTTTGCCGGCGTTGTTGGAGGCGAGGATCAGGCGTTGGGTCATGGCGATGGCGGCTTCAAAATCTGGGAAGCCGCCATTGTAAACCGTTTAGGGAGAGCGAACCTCAGGCCAGGCCGAGCGCCTGCTTTTGCAGCACGATCAGGCCGGCGATGCCGCCCTGGGCCAGGTCCAGCAGGCGGTTCATGCCCTCGCGGTCGAAAGCCGCGCCTTCGGCCGTGCCCTGCACTTCGATGAAATGGCCGGCGTCGTTCATGACCACGTTCATGTCGGTGTCGCAGTTGGAATCCTCGATGTAGTCGAGGTCCAGCACCGGCGTGCCCTGGTACACGCCCACCGAAATGGCGGCAACAAAATGTTTCAGCGGGATGGCCGGCACCGCGCCGCGCGCAACCAGCTTGGAAAACGCGTCGTACGCCGCCACCATGGCGCCGGTGATCGACGCGGTGCGGGTACCGCCGTCAGCCTGGATCACGTCGCAATCGAGGTGCAGCGTGCGCTCGCCGAAGGCGTTAAGGTCGAACGCAGCGCGCAGCGAACGGCCGATCAGGCGCTGGATTTCCTGGGTGCGGCCCGACTGCTTGCCGCGCGCCGCTTCGCGGTCCATGCGGGTGTGGGTGGAACGCGGCAGCATGCCGTATTCGGCCGTCATCCAGCCTTGGCCCTTGCCTTTCAGGAAACCCGGCACCTTGTCTTCGATACTTGCGGTACATATGACCTTGGTGTCGCCGCATTCGATCAGCACCGAACCTTCGGCGTGCTTGGTGTAATGGCGGGTCAGGCGCAGGGTGCGCAGTGCATCGACGGCGCGGCCGCTCGGGCGAAAGTCTGAAGTCATGGTGTAATTCCTGGCAGTTTGTTGGTCCGGCAGCATAGACCACAAGCTGCACTTGCACAACCGCGCCAGGGCCTCGTACTCCAGGTAAACAATACTGAACCCACCAGCCGCAATTTTCTTTACAATGCAATATCCAGCAATTTCCAGACCATCCGGCAATGGCAGTGTGGGAGCGCAGCCACCAGACTTATTACCTTGACAACCGGATGTGTGGATAAATCACTGTTTTGTAAAAGATTAATCGGGGATATCCATTGAGCATTTCCAGCATGACGGGCTACGCGGTCGCCACCAGTGAGAGTGCGGCAGGAACACTGACCATCGAGATCAAGAGTGTTAACTCCCGGTTTCTCGACCTTCAGTTTCGAATTAACGACGATTTACGCGCGCTTGAACCCGATCTGCGCTCGGCAATCATGGCTGCCATCACACGTGGCAAGGTGGAACTGCGCCTGAGCTTTGGCCGCAAGGCCGCCACTACCGGCGCCCAGGCGCTGAACATGCCCCTGCTCACCGAGCTGCAACGCTTGCAGGCCGAAGTGGGCGCGCATTTCCCCGGCGCCCAGGCAATGTCGGTGGCCGAGCTGCTGCGCTGGCCCGGCGTGATCGAAGAAGCGCAAATCGGCCAGGAGTCGCTGCAGGCGGACGTCGCCGCGCTGACCGTGCGCACGGTGCAGGCGTTCGTGCTGAGCCGCCAGCGCGAAGGCGCGGCGCTCGAAGCGATGCTGATCTCGCGCATCGAAGCGATGGAAGCGATCGTCAAGCGCATCACCCCGTTGATTCCGCAAGTGGTGGCGGCGTTCCAGCAAAAGGCGGTCGAGCGCATGCAGGACGCGCTGGGCCTGGCCTGCCAGGGCTCGAACTCGTCGCTGTCGCGCCAGGATGCATTGGAACGCATCCGCCAGGAAGTGATCTTGTACGGCATCCGCATCGACGTCGCCGAAGAACTGGGCCGGCTGTCGGCGCACCTGGGCGAAACCCGCCACATCCTGAAAAAAGGCGGCCAGGTCGGCAAGCGCCTGGACTTCATGATGCAGGAGCTGAACCGTGAAGCCAACACCCTCGGCGCCAAGGCGTCGGTCAAGGAACTGGCCGACGCGTCGATGGAATTGAAGCTGCTGATCGAGCAGATGCGCGAGCAGGTGCAAAACCTCGAGTAAGACACCTTACAGCAGCTTGTCCAGTTTCAATACCTGCACGTCCACCTTGCCGCCCACTTCCTGCAACAGCGCCTGGAAGTGCGGCGTCGCTTCATGCCCGGTCAGCGCCTGCTGATCGCGCCACGTCTCGATCATTACAAACCGTCCCGCGTGTTCGATATCTGCGTGCAGCTCGTAGCGCGAGCAGCCGGCTTCGGCGCGGCTGGGCGGAACGATTTTTTCCAGCGCGGCTTTGAGGGTGGCTTCGTGGCCCGGCTTGGCGGTCAGGGTGGCGACGACGATGAGGTCTTTCATAATTTTCCCGGTAAGTAAAACGTCCCGTTAGTATTGGGTTCGTTTGCAAAAGGAAAAGAGCCCGGCTTTAAAAATCCCGCTATCATTTGCACTCAACTACGGCAGCTCAAATCGGGAGCGGAGCATGGCAACGTCAATTCGGGTGGGCATCGGCGGATGGGATTATGCGCCCTGGCGCGAGACGTTTTATCCGCCGGACGTGCCGCTAAAAAAGGCGCTCGCATATGCGAGCCGCCAGGTCACCACCATCGAAATCAACGGCACTTATTACCGCACCGCCAAGCCCGAACATTTTGCGTCGTGGCACGCGCAAACGCCGGACGACTTCGTCTTCTCCGTCAAGGCCAGCCGCTACGCCAGCAACCGCCGCGTGCTGGCCGAGGCCGGCGAATCGATCGAACGCTTCGTCCACAGCGGCCTGGTCGAACTGGGCGACAAGCTCGGCCCCTTGCTGTGGCAGCTCGCCCCCACCAAGCAGTTCGATCCCGACGACCTCGAAGCGTTTTTCAAATTGCTGCCGACAAAACTGGGCACGCGCAAGCTGCGCCACGTGCTCGATACGCGCCACGACAGCTTCATGTGCGACGACTACCTCAAGCTGGCGCGCAAGTACAAGGTCGCCACCGTGTTTGCCGATGCACCCGATTTTCCATCGTACGCCGACCTCACCGGCGACTTTGTTTATGCACGGCTGCTCAACGCCCAAAGCGAACGCATCACGGGCTACACCAGGCCGGCCCTGAAAAAATGGGCCGACGCGGCAAGCCAATGGCAGCAAGGCGCCGTTCCCGTCACGCTACCGCACGTGGGTGCAGCGAAAGAGAGCAAAAAAACGCGCGACGTGTTCATCTATTTCATCAACGGCGCCAAGGAACGGGCGCCGGCAGCGGCCCAACACCTGATCGGCCTTTTGTAAATTGGAATGCGCTCATGGCTCTTGGTAAAATACGTCTTTGGGCGTCCTCTTCGGCGCCTTTTACGTTTGAGAGATAAACATGAGCTTAACCCACGCCTTCGCCGGCAGTCTATTTGTGGTGGCCGCGCCGTCCGGCGCCGGCAAATCCACGCTGGTCAATGCCCTGCTGGCACAGGAGCCGGCGATCAAGCTGTCGATTTCCACCACCACGCGCCAGCCGCGTCCCGGTGAAACCCACGGCGAGCAGTACTACTTCACCACCGCCGAAGATTTCGTCGCGCGCGCCGAGGCCGGCGAGTTCCTGGAATGGGCCGAAGTGCACGGCAATTACTACGGCACGTCGCGTATCATGGTCGAGCAGGAGATGAAAAAAGGCACCGATATTTTGCTGGAAATCGACTGGCAGGGTGCGCGCCAGGTGCGCAAGCAATTCCCGCAGGCGACCGGCATTTTCATCCTGCCGCCATCGATCGCTGCGCTCGAAGACAGACTGAAAAAACGCGCCACCGACGAGCCGCATGTGATCACCCGCCGGCTGCTTGCCGCAGGGGGTGAAATCGCCCACGCTCCCGAGTTCGAGTATGCTATCATCAACGAAGAATTCGCAATCGCGTTGTCCGAGCTTACCGCGATTGTCAGAGCGGCCCGTTGCCGGTTTGCGCAACAAGCGGCACGCAACGCCTCGCTATTTGCCCAATTGGGTATCCACGCTGAATAAAAGATTTTAGGAGCTATATCATGGCACGCATTACTATTGAAGACTGTCTCAAGAACATCCCTAACCGTTTCCAGCTGACCCTGGCCGCCACCTACCGCGCGCGCCAACTGCTGCAAGGCCACACCCCGAAAGTGGAAGCCAAGGACAAGCCTACCGTTGTCGCCCTGCGTGAAATCGCCGCCGGCAAAGTCGGTATCGAAATGTTGAAAAAGGTCCCCATGTAAGGTGGACCCGCGTTCCCGAAGGTGGAGAATGCAACCTCAACACGACGGAACGCACACGTATGAACCTGATCCCTGCCGACCCGACACTGAACGCCACGCCCTCCCGGGCCAAACAGCCGGCTGCCACGCCGGCTGGTGCCACGTCGGGCACCCTTTCGGGTGCACATGCAGGCGATAGCACCGCCTCCACCATCGCAGCATCCTTGCCACCACCAGCTCCCCCCGTGATTTCCTCGTCGCCCCTGGCCACGCCTACCCTGACCGCCGGCGTTGCCTCGGTCACGCACCTGACCGAAAAACTGTCCGACTACATGACGGCCGCCGACCTGAAAAAGGTCAAGGAAGCCTACCGCTTCTCGGACGAAATGCACCTGGGCCAGGTCCGTAAATCGGGCGAACCGTACATCTCGCACCCGATTGCCGTGGCCGAGATTTGCGCCGACTGGAAGCTCGATGCGCAGGCCATCATGGCTGCGTTGCTGCACGATGTGATGGAAGACCAGGACGTCAAAAAGGACGAGCTGATCGAGCGCTTCGGCGCACCGGTCGCCAACCTGGTCGATGGTTTGTCCAAGCTCGATAAAATCGAATTCCAGAGCCAGATCGAAGCGCAGGCGGAAAACTTCCGCAAGATGCTGCTGGCGATGGCGTCCGATGTGCGCGTCATCCTGATCAAGCTGGCCGACCGCCTGCACAATATGCGCACCATGGAAGTCATGGCGCCCAACAAGAAGGCCCGCATCTCGCGCGAAACGATGGAAGTGTACGTGCCCATCGCGCACCGCCTGGGCCTGAACAATATCTACCGCGAACTGCAGGACCTGTCGTTCTCGCACCTGTATCCGCTGCGCTACCGCACGCTGGCCAAGGCCGTCAAGGCGGCGCGCGGCAACCGCCGCGAGGTGGTCACCAAGATTCTCGAATCGGTCAAGAACACGCTGGGCATGGCCGGGATCGAAGCGGAAGTGTATGGCCGCGAAAAAACCCTGTTCGGCATCTATAAAAAAATGCGCAACAAGCACCTGTCGTTCTCGCAGGTGCTCGACGTGTATGGCTTCCGCGTGGTGGTCGATACCTTCCCCAACTGCTACGTGGCGCTGGGTACCCTGCACTCGCTGTACAAGCCGATGCCGGGCAAGTTCAAGGACTATATCGCGATCCGCAAGCTCAACGGCTACCAGTCGCTGCACACCACGCTGATCGGCCCGTATGGCACGCCGGTCGAGTTCCAGATCCGCACCCAGGAAATGCATCGCACCGCCGAGTCCGGCGTGGCCGCGCACTGGCTGTACAAGAATGCCGATTCCAACCTGTCGGACATGCAGCAGCGCACCCATGCGTGGCTGCAGTCGCTGCTCGACATCCAGCAGCAGACCGGCGACTCGGCCGAGTTCCTCGAGCACGTCAAGGTCGACCTGTTCCCCGATTCGGTGTACGTGTTTACGCCCAAGTCGAAGATCATCGCGCTACCGCGCGGCGCCACGCCGATCGATTTTGCGTACTCGATCCACACCGGCATCGGCGACCACACGGTGTCGGCCATGATCAACCACGAACCGGTCTCGCTGCGCACCGAGCTGCGCAACGGCGACATTGTCGAGATCGTCACTGACAGCAATTCACGCCCGAGCCCGAGCTGGCTGTCGTTCGTCCGTACCGGCAAGGCCCGTTCGGCGATCCGCCACCACCTGCGCACCATCAACCTGCCCGAATCGATCACGCTGGGCGAGCAGTTGCTGGCGCAGGCGCTCACGTCCCTGGGCATGTCGGCGCTGCTCGAAGAGCACCTGACCGAGCGCCTGCTCAACGAATCGAGCGCCAAGTCGCTCGACGAGCTGTATGCCGATATCGGCATCGGCAAGCGCATGGCGGCGCTGGTGGCGCGCCATATCTTCGGCTTGCGCGGCGGCGAATCGGCCAGCGCGCCGATCGACCACAACAGCGCGACCGAGCTTGACCCGGTCACCATTTGCGGCAGCGAAGGCGTCTCGGTGCAACTGGCGCCGTGCTGCCTGCCGATCCCGGGCGATTCCATCATCGGCCAGCTGCGCCGCGACCAGGGCTTGCTGGTGCATACCACCGACTGCACCATCGCCAAGCGCCAGAAGGCCAAGGAGCCGGATCGCTGGATCGCGGTCAAGTGGGGCACCGAGATGAACCGCCGTTTCGACTGCCGCATCAAGCTGTTGATCAACAACGAAAAAGGTATCCTGGCGCGCGTGGCGGCCGAGATCGGCGAATCCGACGCCAACATCACCTATGTCGGCATGGATGAGGACAAGGACAACGTGCTGCACCAGCTGCGCTTTACCATCCAGGTCAAGGACCGCGTGCACCTGGCCGGCCTGCTGCGCAATGTGCGTCGCGTGACCGGCGTCAACCGCATCCTGCGCGAGCGCAGCTGAACCACCCGGCGCCTACTGCGGCGCCGGCGCCGGGTAACTGACTGCCAGGATTTCCAGCTCATCGACGCCGTGTGGCGCCTGGAAGGTGATCAGGTCGCCTTCGCGCGCCTTGGTCAATGCCCGCGCCACCGGCGCCACCCAGCTGATCTTGCCATTCAGAGGATCGAGTTCGTCGATGCCGACGATGGTGATGGTGCGCTCGGTGCCGTGCTGGTCGCAATAAGTGACGGTAGCGCCAAAAAAGACCTGGTCGCTGCCATGGTGCACGCTGGGATCGACGATGGCGGCCGAATCCATGCGCTTGGTGAGGAAACGGATGCGGCGGTCGATTTCGCGCAGGCGTTTTTTCCCGTAGATGTAATCGCCGTTCTCGGAACGGTCGCCGTTGGACGCGGCCCAGTGGACAATGCGCACCACTTCCGGCCGGTCAACGTCGATCAGCTGCAGCAATTCGTCCTTGATGCGCTGGTAGCCCTCGGGGCGGATGTAGTTCTTGGAGCCGGCCGGGATGGCCAGCGCCAGCGCGGCGGCTTCCTCGTCGTCGTCCCCGTCGGATTCTTTTACAAAGGCTTTGTTCATGACGCCTATTGTACAGCGCTGCTTTTCCGCAAACGTTTTGTTTCACGTATCATGCTGGCAGAAGAACCACACGAGGCCCGATGAAACATTTCCGACGCTTGCACCGCTGGCTGTTCGCGCCGCTGGTCTACCTGGCGGCGCTGTTGTTGCTGCTGGAAGACTGGCTGTGGGACCTGGGCGCGGCGCTGATGCGCCGGCTCACGGCCTGGCCGCCGCTGGCCCGCCTGGAACAGTGGATTTGCCGGCTGGGACCATACGCCGCGCTGGTGCTGATGGTGTTGCCGGCCGTGCTGCTGTTTCCAGTCAAGCTGCTGGCCCTGTGGGCGCTGGCCAACGGCCATGCGCTGCTGGGCCTGACAGTGATCGTGCTGGCCAAGGTGGTTGGGGCGGCGGCCGTGGCGCGGCTGTACCTGCTCACCCGGCCGGTATTGCTCACCATTGTCTGGTTTGCCCGTCTGCTGGGCTGGTTCCTGGCGCTCAAGGCGCGCTGGATCGCGCGCTTGCAAGCCACGGCCGCCTGGCGTCAGGTGCAGGCGCTGGCCGGCCGCGTGCGGCGCTGGCGCCAGCGCGCCAGCAGCGGCCCGCGCAGCTGGACCGGGCGCTTTCGCCGCCTGCTCAAGCGCTTTCGAGCCCGCTGGCGCACCTGACTGCCATGCCAACCATCGTGCCATACCAACCAGATCACCGAGTCCGCCGACCACCGCCATGAGTAGCCTCCCTGCCCCGCCCGACCTTGCCACTGAACTGGCGCAGATGCGCGCGCGTTTCGACGCCATCGTCTCCAACACCCCTGGCCTGGTGTACCAGTTCGAGCGCCAGGCCGACGGCGCGGTGTCGTTCCCGTACCTGAGCGACGGCTGCCAGGCGCTGCTGGGCCTCACGCCGGCCGCGCTGCACGCCGCGCCCGGCCGCTTTCTCGAACTGATCCTGCCCGAGGACCGCGACTCGTACCAGGACGCCATGCAAGCTTCCGCCAGTGCGCTGTGGAGCTGGAACTGGGAAGGCCGGATCTGGGTTGATGCCTGGAAGGACGTCAAGTGGATCAACCTGCGCGCCACGCCGCACGCGCTGCCCGGCGGCGCCATGCGCTGGGACGGCATGATGACCAACATCACCGAGAGCAAGCAGGAACAGCAGGAAGTGCGGCGGTCGCGCGCGCGGCTGGCCGAGCTGAGCGCGCACACCGACCGCGTCAAGGAACAGGAACGCACCCGCATCGCCCGCGAAATCCACGACGAGCTGGGCGGCAACCTGACCGCCATCAAGATGGCGCTGGCCATGCTGGCAACGCGCCTGGACGGCATCGACCCGGCGCTGCGCGAGCGCACCGACTACCTCGACTCGCTGGTGGACCGCACCATCGACGCGGTGCACCGCATTTCACTCGACCTGCGCCCCGCCCTGCTCGACCTGGGCCTGGTGGCCGCGCTCGAGTGGCAGGTACGCGAGTTCGACAAGCAGGCCGGCATCGACACCACGTTCAGCTACAACCAGCGCGACATGGGCCTCGACGAAGACCAGTCCACGGCGCTGTTCCGCATCGCCCAGGAAGCGCTGACCAATATCGCCAAGCATGCCGAAGCGAGCCGGGTGAGCGTGAAGCTGGCGCGACTGCGCCATTACGTCAGCCTGAAGATCACCGACGACGGCCGCGGCATCCGCCAGGCCGACCGCGCCAAGCCGGCGTCGTTCGGCCTGCGCGGCATGGCGGAGCGCACCCGCGCACTGGGCGGCACCCTGACGCTGAGCCACGCGCCGGGGGGCGGCACGGTGGTGGCAATCAAGATTCGCCACGAAAGCACGGGACCGGAACCGGGTCCGGAACCGGGACCGGAACCGGGTCCGGGGCTACAATAGGCGGATAGCCGGCTGGCTAAGCAACCTAATGCGCCACAGAGCGCTTGCAGAAAAAGTAGAGAAAACCACCATGAGCGAAAAAGCCATCATCAAGGTCTTCATTGCCGACGACCATGCCATCGTGCGCGAAGGCTTGAAACAAATCCTGGCCGAGACGCGCGACATCATCGTGGCCGGCGAGGCCGAGAACGGCCTGGAAGCTGTCAAGCTGTTCCGCAAGTCAGAATGCCAGGTCATGCTGCTCGACATTTCCATGCCCGACCGCAGCGGCATCGACGTGCTCAAGCAGATCAAGAAGGAAAAACCGGACCTGGCCGTCCTGATGTTGTCGATGCACCGCGAAGACCAGTACGCGATTCGCTCGCTCAAGGCGGGCGCGTCAGGGTATCTCACCAAGCAGAGCGCGCCGCGCGAGCTGGTCAATGCCATCCGCCAGGTGGCTGGCGGCCAGAAATACATCAGCCCGGCACTGGCGCAGGAGCTGGCCAACCACGTGGGCGAAGACCACGAGGCGCCGCCCCACGATTCCCTGTCCGACCGCGAATACCAGACCCTGACCATGATCGCCTCGGGCAAGACGGTGGGCGTAATTGCCAAGGAATTGTCGTTGTCGGTCAAGACCGTCAGCGAATACAGGGCCCGCCTGCTGGTCAAAATGAAGCTCAAGAACAGCGCCGAATTGACACACTACGCCATCAAAAACCAGCTGATCGACTAAGGGAGGACGACGAACGCGCCCGACAGGGGTAAAATGACAACGATTGGTCCCATTATGGTTGTCGGATAGAACATTCTTGATGCAGAAATGAAAGACGTTTTTCCGCGCCTGCTCGGCGCAATGATGCAGCCGGCATGGGCCTATCATGCTACAACCAAGTAAACCCATAGAGGTCGCTCGTTCATGTCCAGCAAACCCACTGTCCCCGAGCAGAATCCGGCCGAGATCGCACGCGAGGCGTTCAAACGCCTGGCGCTGCGCCGGATTTCCCCCACGCCCGAGGCCTACCGCGAGATTTACAACGAAATCGCCGGCATCAGCGAACCGGCGGTGGCCACCGCGCCCGTCGTTGCCATCGACCCCGGCCCGGAATCGGTCCTGAACCAGTTTGCCACGCGCCTGACCGATGGTACCGGCGACCTGGCCGAGTTCGGCCGCCGCTTCAACCGCGCCGTCAAATCGCGCGACTGGGACGGCTATGCACGCATGTTGTCGCAACTGGTGGAAAAACATTTTATCGCCAGGAAGCCCGGCATCGAAACGGCCGGCATGGCCGCTGCCACCGGCGCCGAGGACGAGCAGAGCCGCGCCCTGCGCGAACTGCTCAGCCGCACCCTCACCTTCGCGGTGGCGTCCTTGCTGGCCGGCGCACCGGCCCTGGCGGCCGAAGCCGAATCACTGGGCACCGCCACCCGTGACGCCCACAGCGAGGAAGCGCTGACCGAGATCGGCCAGCGCCTCAAGCAACTGTGCTTCCAGATCGAAGTGCGCGGCGCCGACAGCGCCGAGCAGCAGGAGTTGCTGCTGCGCCTGTTCAAGCTGCTGCTGGAAAACGTCAGCGAGCTGCTCGAAGATGACAGCTGGCTGCAAGGCCAGATCGAAGCGGTGCAACACCTGATCTCCGGCCCGCTCGACGTCCGTGCGCTCGAGGATGCCACGCGCAGCCTGAAAGAAGTGATCTACAAGCAGGGCCAGCTCAAGCACAGCCTGTCTGACGTCAAGCTCACCGTCAAGAACATGATGATGACGTTTATCGACCGCCTGGGCGCGGTGGCCGCCTCCACCGGCGACTTCCACGAAAAGATCGGCGGGTATTCCGACAAGATCAGCAAGGCCGACAATATTGCCGAACTCAACAGCATCCTCGACGAGGTGCTCAAGGAAACCCGGCTGGTGCAGGCCGAGGCGCTCAAGGCGCGCGACAAGATGGTCCTGGCGCGCCAGGAAGTGCAGGACGCGGAAAGCCGCATCCACGCGCTCGAAGCCAAGCTCCAGCACTTGAGCGAGCTGGTGCGCGAAGATCAACTGACCGGCTCGCTCAACCGGCGCGGCCTCGACGACGTGTTCGACCGCGAAACCGCGCGCTCCGACCGCCGTGGCACGCCGCTGTGCATTGCCGTGCTCGATCTCGACGACTTCAAAAAGCTCAACGACACCTACGGCCATATCGCCGGCGACGCCGCGCTCAAGCACCTGGTAAAAATCGTCAAGGAAACCCTGCGCTCGATGGACGTGATCGCCCGCTTCGGCGGCGAGGAATTCCTGATCCTGATGCCCGAGACCACCATCGAAGCGGCAGCATCGACCATGACCCGCCTGCAACGCGAACTGACCAAGCACTTCTTCCTGCACGATAACGAAAAAGTGCTGATCACGTTTTCGGCCGGCGTGGCGCTGCGCCGCCCGAACGAAGAGCAGACCGACCTGGTCAAACGGGCCGACAAGGCCATGTATACCGCCAAGCAGACCGGCAAGAACCGGGTGGTGATGGCCGACTAGGCCAAAAACTTGGCGCGGTTGCCACAAAACCTGTCCAGCCCGGCGCCTGCCGGGCTTTTTTTTTGTTTAAATCGCAGAGAAATAAATTATTTTTTGCCCTAAAGATTCGTTTTCAACGGTCGATTAAGCGGGCACGAAACCTGAACTTTAGGCCATCAATGAAATTTAAAGTTCGTTTCCAGGCCTAAATTTTCCCGCTGGGCAACCGAAAATCATTACAACAGCGGTTTGATTGTCTCGGAACGCGGAGACAGACCAAAGTGAAATGAGCAGCTAGCCCACACCGTAGTAATCTGGAGAATCATCATGGCACAAGTCATCAACAGTAATATCCAATCGCTCAATTCGCAACGTAACCTGAGCAGCTCGCAAGCTAATCTGTCGACCTCGTTGCAACGTCTGTCTTCCGGCCTGCGCATCAACAGCGCCAAGGACGACGCCGCCGGCCTGGCAATTTCCGAGCGCTTCACGTCGCAAATTCGCGGTAACCAACAGGCAGCCCGCAACGCCAACGACGGCATCTCGCTGGCTCAGACTGCTGAGGGTGGCTTGAGCACCGCTGGCGATCTGCTGCAACGTGTGCGCGAACTGGCAGTGCAGTCCGCCAACGGCACCAACTCGGAATCGGATCGCAAATCGATCCAGAACGAGGTCGCTTCCCTGTCGAAAGAACTGGACCGCGTGGCCAACACCACCCAGTTCAACGGCCAGAACGTACTCGACGGTTCGCTGACCAACACCCAGTTCCAGGTTGGCGCGAACTCGAACCAGACCATCAACATCGGCGTCGGCAGCGCCAAGGCTTCGGACCTGGGTAACAACACCATCAAGCCGACCGCTACCGCCACGACGCTCAACGCTGCTGTCGCCACTGCTGCCAACGGCCTGACCGCTGCTGAAACCCTGACCATTCAGTCGGGCGCCGGCGTGACCAGCACCGTCAAGGCTGAAGTCGGCGAAAGCGCCAAAGCGGTTGCCGCCAAGGTCAATGCCCTGAGCAGCAGCAGCGGCGTGACCGCACAGGCCAAAACCACTGCAACCATCAACAACATCGGTACAGCAGCGGACGGCACGATTGCAGACCCGACCGCATCGCTGGCAGTGAGCTTCACGCTCAAGAGCGCCAACAGCGACGCGGTGACGATTTCGTCCTCGGTCAAGAACGGCGATCTGTCCTCACTGGCGCAGGCAATCAACGCCCAGAGTGGTTCGACCAACGTCACCGCCAGCATCAAGGTGAACCAGACGACGAATCAGAAAGAGCTGCAACTCGACAACATCAACGGTGATGACATCGCCATCGTTGGTACGGCTACCGCGAGCAATGCGGCAATGACGGCAGCCACCATACGCGGCCCCGACATCGCTGGTGCGGCCGCCACCGGCGTGCCGATGACTGCGACGGCAACCATCGGCGGCACCGTCGAATTCTCCTCGGACAGCGGCTTTTCGATCGAATCGACGGGCAGCGTTCTGCTCGGCGACACCCTGGTGGGCAGCAAGCTTGACTCGGTTGACAAGATCGACGTCAGCACCGTGGAAGGTTCGAATGCAGCACTGAAAACCATCGACTCGGCACTGAACCAGATCAACAAGAACCGCGCTGACCTGGGTGCAATCCAGAACCGTTTCGCTTCGACCATCGCCAACCTGAACACGACGACCGAGAACCTGTCGGCTTCGCGTAGCCGGATTCAGGACACCGACTTTGCGCAGGAAACGGCCAACCTGACCCGCGGCCAGATCCTGCAACAAGCTGGTACCGCGATGCTGGCCCAGGCCAACTCGCTGCCAAACGGCGTACTGTCGCTGCTGCGTGGCTAATCTCTCCGGATGATTTAGCCCGGAAAAACATGCGCTAACCACGCTCCCCGGCTGATGCTGTCAGTCCGGGGATTTTTCGTAAAGGACGCATCATGACTATCGACTCAATAGGCTCTGTCGCCACCGGCCGTCCGGCGGAACGCCAGATCGCGGGTGCCGACGCCGCGCCCGCACCGGGAGCGACGCGCTCGCCGGCCACCACCGTCGAAACTGCCAATGCCGTCAAAGGCGCGCCTTCGCTCGATCAAGTCAACCGGGCCGTATCCGAGTTGAACAAATCGCCGCAGGCCAAGTCCCAGGGACTCGAGTTTTCTATCGATACCGACAGCAAACGCACCGTGGTCAAGGTCATTGACCAGAGCACCAAGGAAGTTTTGCGCCAGATCCCCACGCCCGAGGCGCTGGAAATCGCCAAGGCAATGGAAGCGAAGTCCACCAAGGGCGTGCTGATCCAGCAAACCGCCTGATATTGCCGTACCGCGGCGCGCCTGGCGCGCGCCGTTTTCCCCCGCACGGCAAGCTGATTCCGGCCTGCCTTCCCTCTCTGCGCCGCAACGGCATCCCCGTCACACCCGACTTTCTTCCACTAAGTTGGAACTGACTGGTATTCTTCCCTCTCAAGTCCGGATTGATTTTGCCGTTATTGCCTTATATTATTGTTTTACACAGGAGCGCAACGTGGCTATCTCGACCTCCAATATTGGATCCGGTCTTCCGATCGACGACATCATCACCAAACTGATGACGGTCGAATCTGCGCCGCTGGCGCAATTCGACAAAAAGTCGGCCAGTTTCCTGGGTCAGGTGTCGGCCTTCGGCAACCTGTCAGGCGCGCTGGGCACGTTCCAAGCGGCACTTTCGGGTCTGACATCGCTCAACAGCTTCCAGACCATGTCCGCGCTGCCGGGCGATGCAACCATTTTTGGGGCCACCGCCAATGGCACGGCCAAAGCCGGCTCCTACAAGATCAATATCACCCAGGTTGCACAGGCACAAACGCTCGCCACCAGCGGTTTCAAGTCCACTACCGCCGCGATCGGCCTCGGTGGCAAAACCACCATTAATTTCGCGCTTGGCACGGTTGCCGGCGGCACCTTCGGCATCGCCGGCAGCGCCCTGGGCGCAAGTCTGAACACGGGCGGCCTGACGCCTGGCGCGCTGTCGATCAACGGCACCGCGATCGCCACCGACGGCACCACCCGCAGCGCGCGCCTGCTGGCCGACGCCATCAATGCCAAGAGCACTACCACGGGCGTCTCGGCCAAGGCGGCGCCTACCGTCACCAGCGCCACGTTGTTCGGCAGCGGTGGCGCGTCGACGTTCGGCAATGTGGACACCAGCGGCGGCGGCACTTACTCGCTGTCGGTCGGTGGCGTGGAAATCGCCGTCCAGGGAGAAAACGTGGCCGGCGACGCAGCCGAAGCGGTCAGCGCGGCGTCGATCGATGCCGCGCTAACCGGCAACACGTCGGTAATGCGCGCGCTGGCCGACGCCAACATTACGGTAACCGGCACCGCTGCCGACGGCACCTTGCAATTTACCAATGCCGACGGCAGCAACGTGGCTATCGCCGAGGCTGTGTCAGGCAGCGTTACTGGCGGCATCGGCAATAACGGCCAGGCCAACATCGGTTCCAGCACCACCGCGGTCGGTTCGATCTCGCTGGTCTCCGCCGATGGCAGTCCAATCAAGGTGGGCGGCAGCAATCCGGCAGGCGCCGGCCTGACGCCGGGCGTGGGCGGCGCCTACCTAGGCGCAGGGTTCACGCCTGACAGCGACCGCACGAGCGGCAATATCGTGATCGACAGCAGCAACAACACGCTGCAAGGGATCATGAATGCAATTAACAAGGGCAGCTTCGGGGTGACCGCCAGCATCGTCTCGGACGGGTCCACCGGCGCCGACGCCACGCCCAATCGCCTGATCCTGACCTCCACCGCGACCGGTCAAAGCTCCACCATGAAGATCTCCTTGTCGGGCACAGGTGGCGAGCCGCCCGACCCTGCGCTCGTTTCGCTGCTGGGCTACGATCCAGGCGGCGTACAGAACCTGAGCCAGAAAGCGTCTGCAGCCGATACCAAGGCCACTGTCAATGGCATCGACGTGACCAGCTCGAGTACGAGCATTTCCGGCGCCATCAGCGGCGTGAGCATCAGCGCCATCAAGGTGGGCAGTTCGACACTGGCGGTCAACAAGGACACAGCGGCGTTGACCGCGTCGGTGAACGGCTTCGTCAAGGCTTTCAACGACCTCAACGGCCAGTTCGCTTCGCTCGGCGGCTACAATGCCGACACCAAGACCGGCGGACCGTTGCTCGGCGACTCGACCTTGCGCAACCTCCAGGCCACCATCCGGCGCCAGATGACCTCGAGCCTGACCGGTTTGCAAGGCACCGGTCTGACCAATCTGTCGCAGATCGGCATTGCCTTTCAAAAAGATGGCAGTCTGGCGCTCGACAGCAGCAAGCTGCAAAAAGCCATCGATAACAATTACAACGATATCGCAGGCCTGTTTGCGGCGGTCGGCCGCAGCACCGATCCCGATATCAAGTTCGTCAGCTCCACCGCGAAGACCGGTGCGGGCGATTACGCGATCAATATCACCCAGCTGGCCACCAAGGGGACGCTGCAGGGGACCAATGTATTGGCCGGCGAAACCGTCATTGCGCCAAATACGACCTGGACTGTTACCTTGAACGACACCGAGCCGACATCGGCCGCCAATACCGCCACCGTGACCATTCCGGCCGGCAGTTACAATCCGTCGCAACTGGCTACCGCGCTGCAGTCGTCGATCAACGGTGTTGCCGCTTTTTCTGCAAAGGGCTCCACCGTGGCGGCCACGGTGGGCGAAGACGGCAAGCTCAAGCTGGAGTCGACCAGTTACGGTTCGAAATCCAACATCAGCATTACCATGGCCACCGGTACCGACACGTCACCCATCTTCGGCACCGGCGCGCCGGTCAAAGGCAAGGACGTGGCCGGCACCATCGGCGAGTACGCTGCCAGCGGCGACGGCCAGACCCTTACCGGCATGCCCGGCGGCCCGGTGGAAGGGCTCAAGCTGACCGTGGCCGGCGACACGACCGGTGCGCGTGGCACGTTTGGTTTTTCGCAAGGTTATGCTTATCAGCTCAATACGCTGGCGTCCGGTTATCTTGGCGCCGGCGGCGCCATCACCAGCCGCACCAAGGGCCTCAACGATACCGTCAAGGACATCACTGCCCAGCGCGAAAAATTTGCGACCAAGCTGGTCGATATCGAGGCGCGCTATCGCAAGCAGTATTCGGCGCTCGACACCATGATCGCCAACCTGAATAGCACCCAATCGTTTCTGACGCAGCAGTTGGCCTCACTGGCCTCAGTAAAGTAACGTCCCACTCACAGGAGACAGAGTATGTTTGGATCTCGACAAACTGGCGTGCATGCCTATGCCAAGGTTGGCATGGAAACCGGCGTCGTCGCCGCCAGCCCCCACAAGCTGATCGTCATGCTGTTCGACGGCGCGCTGGTCGCGCTCAACAGCGCACTGGGCGCCATCCGCAGTGGCAATATTGCCGAGAAGGGCAAGTCGCTGTCCAAGGCCATCCTGATCATCGACAGCGGCCTGCGCTCCGCGCTCGATAAAAAGGCCGGCGGCGAAATCGCCGAGGGCCTCGATTCCCTGTACGAGTACATGAGCGGGCGCCTGCTCACCGCCAACATCCAGAGCGATGCCGGCATCGTCGAGGAAGTGCAGCGCCTGCTGATCGAATTGCGCGACGCCTGGAACGCGATCGCCGACAATCCGGCCGTTACCGGCCGCCCCCAACCTGCCAACTTTGCGAGCGTTTGACCCATGATGACGAATCAAGAAGCATTAGCCGCCTACGCCGCCATGGCCGCCCTCACCGAACAAATGGTCCAGGCCGCCAGCGCCAGCGACTGGGACACGCTCGTTGCGCTCGAACAGCGCGTGGCCGTGCACGTGCAGGCGCTGCGCGCCGAACCGACCCAGCCGATGACGGGCGCCGACCGCGAACGCAAGATCGAGCTGATCCGCCAGATGCTCAATGCCGACCGCCAGATCCGCGACCTCACCATGCCGTGGATGGCCCAATTGTCCAAGCTGATCAGCTCCACCGGCACCGAACGGCGCGTGCTTAACGCCTACGGCAACGTCTAGAGCAAGGGCGCGCCATGTTGCCGCGCATTGACGCCAGCATCCGGCCGGTCGGGCCTTCCGACGGCGCCGGCACTGGCGCCGCCGTCGGCGATGGCCGCCAAGGCCAGTTGGCGCTGCAAAAAGCGCTGCAGGGCCTGGTCGGGCAGAACGTGCCGGCCGTGGTGCAATCGAAGTTCAGCGACGGCAGTGCGCTGGTCAAGGTTGCCGAGCAGAACGTGCGCATGATGTTGCCGACCGACGTCAAGGTCGGCGCCGAAGTCTCGCTGACCGTGCTCAGCGCCTCTCCCCGTCCCACCTTCCAGTTCGGCACCGGCACTGCCGGCGCCACCGTGGTTTATCCCGATGGCAGCGACGCCCAGCCGGCCAACTTGCCCTCGCAGGCCGCCGCGCAGGCGGGCCTGGGGCGCGGCGCGGGTTTGTCGGGCAATGTGCCGGCCGGCGTTGCCGGCAATGCCGCAGCAACCCTTGCTGCCAGCCCGCTCGCCGACACGGACGCCGGGCCGGCTACCACCGCTGGCACCGCTGCTGCCCAGGGCGGCCGCGGTGCCGAAGCGGCGCGGCCGCAAAGCCTGGCCGCCGCCTTGCTGGGCAAGGCGCCACTCACCGCCAGCGCCGACTTGCCGGGCCTCGACCACACCACGCCGCAATCGACCTTGAGCCCCACCGCGCGGGCGCTGGCGACGATCTTGCCGGCCGGCGGCCAGATGGCGCAACTGGCGCTGATCGGCAAGTCTGCGCTGTTCGGCAATGCCGCGCCCGACACCGACAAGCTGGCCCAAAAGCTCAACGACACCATCTCGAAGAGCGGCCTGTTTTACGAATCGCACGTGACCGAGTGGGTCAAAGGCGAACGGCCGCTGGCGGACCTGATGCGCGAGCCGCAAATGCAGCATATGCAGCAATTGCAACGGCTGGCGCAGCAATCGGGCGAATCGCTGGCGCGCCTGGGGCCGGGCGGCCCCGACCTGACCCCGGCGCAAATGGTCAACCAGCAGTTGCACACCCAGGAGCAAGGCCGGGTCCAGTGGAACGGCGAAGCGTGGCCCGGCCAGCAGATGCAATGGGAGGTCAAGCGCGAGCAGCGCGACGGCAGCCCCCAGCAGCAGCCGGACGACGGCCAGGAGCAGGTATGGCGCAGCGGCGTGCGCTTCCGGCTGCCGATGCTGGGCAAGGTGGCCGCCACCGTGACCATGGTCGGCGACCAGGTTCACGTGCAATTGCAAACCGGCACCGATGAGGCGGCCGCCACCCTGCGCGCCTACGCCAGCCAGTTCGAAGCGGCGATGGCCGCCGCCGGGGGCCTGCTGTCGTCGCTGGCGATCACCCAGCAAGACACCCCGGGAGCCGCCGATGGCCACTGAAGTACGCAAGCCGCTGCAACAGGCGGTGGCCCTGGCCTATCAGGACGGCACGCCCGCGCCCAAGGTGGTGGCCAAGGGCCGTGGCCTGGTGGCCGAGCAGATCATCGGCGTGGCGCTGGAGGCCGGCGTGCACATCCACGAGTCGAAGGAACTTGTCTCTCTGCTCATGGACGTGGATCTTGATCAACAAATTCCACCCATGCTCTACCGCACGATTGCGGAACTGTTGGCGTGGCTTTATTATATTGAATCTGCGCAAAAGTCCGGCCAGCCGCTGCCGGCGGCCCCCGACACCCGCGTTTCCGTAACCGATGTGACTTCTTGACTGGCCTTCGATGTACCCTCATTTTCAGGACGCTGCATTGGAAAACTGGCACGATTTCGAGATCGAATCGCGCAAGGAGATCGTGTCCCTGCTGCGTAACATCGGCCAGAAAAACCAGTTGATCCGCATGTTGATCCAGGGCGAGTCCGACGTGTGCGTGACCTCGATCCTGGCCGTGGACGACGTGCGCGATACCGTGGTGCTCGACACGTCGATCGATGCCGAGCAAAACCAGCGCATCGCCAACGCCGAGCGGCTGTCGTTTGAAACCACGCTCGACAAGGTACGCATCCTGTTTGCCGCCGAGCGCATCGAAGCGATCACCCACGAAGGCGAACCGGCCTTTCGCATCGGCATCCCGCCCACCCTGATCCGCCTGCAACGGCGCGAGTTCTACCGCATGAACACGCCTGTGACCAACCCGGTGCGGGTAGTGATTCCGTTGCCGGAAGAACTCGGCGGCAACACCAGCTTCCCGCTGGCCGACATCAGCTGCGGCGGCATCGCCCTGCTCGACAACAAGGTGCTGCTGGGCGACGCCATCGGCAAGGTATTCCCAGGTTGCCGCATCGACCTGCCCGAGATCGGCGCGGTCACCACGTCGCTACAGGTGCGCAACTCGCTGGACATGACGCTGCTCAACAACAAGACCAACCGCCGCCTGGGCTGCGAATTCACCGACATCCAGCGCAGCATGCTTGCTTACGTGCAGCGCTATATCACCAAGCTCGAACGCGAGCGCAATGCCCGCATTGCCGGCATGTCGTAACGCAAACGCCAGTTAATTTCTGTATCCCTTGCGGTAAGCGGACGGCGACAACTGCAACGCCGCCTTGAAATGCTGGCGCAGCGACAGCGCCGAGCCGAACCCTGACTGCTGCGCTACCACCTCGATGGCAGCGTCGCTGCCTTCCAGCAGGCGGCGCGCCTGTGCCAGCCGCTGCGCCAGTAGCCACTGCTTGAAGGAACTGCCGGTCGCCTGGCGGAAGTGGCGCGTAAAGTGGCGCCGACTCATGGCCGCGCGTGCGGCCAGCGCGTCGATGCTGTGGGCCTGTTCGAGCCGCTCCCCCACCCACGCCAGCACGTCGGCAAAGCGGCCGTCGCTGCGCGAGACCGGCAGCGGCCGCTCAATGAACTGCGCCTGGCCGCCCTGGCGGTGCGGCGCGACGACCAACTGGCGCGCCACCACGTTGGCCAGCTCGGCCCCGCACTGCTGGCGCAGCAGGTGCAGGCAGCAATCGAGCCCGGCCGCCACGCCGGCCGACGTCAGCACCGTTCCCTGGTCCACGTACAAAACGTCACTGTCGACTGTTATCTTGGGAAACCGCAGCGCCAGCAGGTCGGCGTAGGCCCAATGGGTGGTGGCAGTTTTGCCGTTCAACAAACCCGCTTCGGCCAGCGGATAAGCCCCCAGGCACAGCCCCACCACCCGGGCGCCACGGGCATGGGCGCCGCGCAGGGCATCGAGCAGCCGGGGCGGCGCCGGGCGGCAGTCGTCGTGCCACGAGGGCATGATCACCAGGTCGGCATCCGCCAGCGCTTCCAGGCCGTGTGCGGTCGCAATCGCAAAACCGGCCGAGGTGGCCAGCGGCGTGCCGTCGGCCGCGCACACGCGCACGTCGAAGCGCCCGGCAGGCGCCGCGTCGAACACGAGGCATGGCACCGACAGGTGAAACGGGGTAATGCCATTGAAGGCAATCACGGCAACTTTTGTGCGGGAAGTGATCATGGCCCGATTGTATCGCAGACATGCCTTCAGGCCACTACCCCGCGTGGCGCGCCCCACCGACAATGGCTCCCCCCACTTTTCAAGGAAATCGCCATGACTGCCACTCCCCGCCGCGCCCTGCTCGTCATTGACGCTCAGAACGAATACTTTACCGGCACGCTGCCGATCGAATACCCGCCCGTGACTACTTCGCTGCCCAATATCATGCTGGTGATGGACACGGCCAGCGCCAACGGCGTGCCGGTGATCGTGGTGCAGCACGCTACCCCGGCTGGCGCGCCGGTATTTGCCACCGGTTCGCCGGGCTGGGAACTGCACCCGGATGTGGCCGCGCGCAAGGTCGACCACCACCTGCAAAAAGCCCAGGCCAGCGTATTTGCCGGCACCGACCTGGCCGAATGGCTGCGGGCGCACCAGATCGACACCTTGACCATCGTCGGCTACATGACCCACAACTGCGATGCAGCCACGATCTACCACGCGGCGCATGCCGGTTTGAAGGTAGAGTTTCTGGCGGATGCGAGCGGATCGCTGCCCTATGAGAACGCGGCCGGCAAGGCCAGCGCGGAAGAAATCCACCGCGTGTTCAGCGTGGTGTTCCATTCGAGCTTTGCGGCGGTGGCAACCACCGCTGCATGGGTGGCTGCCGTCAACGATGGCGTGGCGCTGGAGATGGACAATATCGTCATGTCCAACCAGCGCACAAGGAAGTAAATCTCGCGGCGCAGACAGTGCATGAGCACGGCAAGACGCTGCAACGACGTCGTGTGCGCTTTCAAGCAGCCGCTAGACTTGCATGTTCATGATGTCGTGGTAGGCGGTAACGAGCTTATTGCGGACCTGGATCGCCGCCTGGAAGTTGATGCTCGACTTTTGCATCGTGATCATCAAATCGGACAGGCTCACGCTGTCGTCGCCCATGGCGAAGCGTTTGCCCATCTCGCTCGACTTGACCTGGGCTGCGTTGACCGAGTCGAGCGCGGTTTTCAGCGCGTCCGAAAACTCGGCCTTCGGTGCGGCCACCGTTTCGGTCTGCACCACGGGCGGCGTCAGTTGCGGGCGCGTGGCATGCGCCTTGAGCTGCGCGATCATCGACTGGATCTGGCTGCTATCGATTCCACCTGTTCTCATTTCCACTCCTGTTTATCTCGGTGTTGCTTTCGCGAAACAAATTTCACGTTTTGTCCCGGTGCGGCGTTACAATAGGGATGCCGCTGTGGCAGAGGTTCGCCTTTATTCAGAGCTGACAGATTACCAAGAGCCTGGCAAGCACTCTCGTCCGAGCAAGACCGGAAAGAGCGCTCTGTTCACGCGATTGAATTGCCGAGGGTCAAGCAATAATAGGCATCACTCCCACGTACCCGGAATTTAACCATCATGGCCGTAGCCGAACCACTCGACCCTACCAACGCGCCGCCCGCAGCCGACGACGGCGCCGAACGCCTGCCGTTCCTGCAAACGCCGATGGGCCGCAACGTGCTGCGCGGCGCAGCGGCGGCCGCGATCGTGGCGGTGCTGATCGGCCTGTACCTGTGGAACAAGGCCCCCGACTACGGCGTGCTGTTTTCCAACTACACCGACCGCGACGGCGGCGCGATCACGGCCGAGCTCGATAAACTGAACATCAAGCACAAGTTTTCCGAGAACGGCACCGCGATCCTGGTGCCGACCGAACAAGTCCATGATGCGCGCCTGAAACTGGCCGCACTGGGCCTGCCGAAAGGCGGCAACGTCGGCTTCGAGCTGATGGAAAATCAAAAACTGGGCGTATCGCAATTCCTCGAACAGGTCAACTACCAGCGCGCGCTCGAGGGCGAGCTGGCGCGCTCGATCCAGTCGCTGGCCGCCGTGGAAAACGCCCGCGTCCACCTGGCGCTGCCGAAACCGTCCGTATTCGTGCGCGACCAGCAAAAGCCGACCGCGTCGGTGCTGCTAACGCTGCACCCGAACCGCATGCTCGACCCGCTGCAAACGGCCGCCATCGTCCACCTGGTGGCGTCGAGCGTGCCGGAACTGATGCCGGCCAACGTTACCGTGGTGGACCAGGCCGGCAACCTGATTTCGGACCAGAACAAGAAATCGGGTCTGAACGCCAAGAACATGGATGAAACGCAGCTCAAGTATGTCAAGGACATGCAGACGCAGATCATCAAGCAGGTCGAATCGATCATCATCCCGATCGTCGGCGAAAACAATGTGCGCGCCGAAGCGACCGCCGACGTCGATTTCTCGCAGATCGAACAGGCCGCCGAAACCTACAAGCCGAACTCGCCGCCGGCCGCCTCGGCCATCCGCAGCCAGCAAAGCACGGAAACCAACGGCGGCGCCCCCGCCAACCCGGGCGGCATCCCCGGCGCGCTGTCGAACCAGCCGCCGGGCACGGCCACCGCGCCGCTCGACCAGGTCGCCGGTGGCGCCGGCGCCGTGCCGCCCGCCCCCGGTACGCCGCCCGGCACCAACGCCAACACGGCCGCCTCGCCCACCCACAAGGAATCGACCACCAATTACGAAGTGGACAAGACCGTGCGCTACGAGTCGCGCGGCATGGGCGGCCTGCGCCGCCTGACGGTGGCGGTGGCGGTGAACTACAAGCGCATGGTCGATAAGGACGGCAAAGTCACGGTCAAGGCCTATACTCCTGAAGAGATGGCCAAGATCAATGACCTGGTGAAGCAGGCGATGGGTTACAACCAGGAGCGCGGTGATGCCGTGAGCGTGGCCAACTCGCCGTTCGACGGCGTTGACCGGCCGTTCGAGGCGCCGCTCGACTGGTGGCGCGATCCGGCCAATTTGCCGATGGCCAAGGACCTGGCCAAGTTCCTGATCACGGCCCTGATCTTGCTGTACATCGTGCTGCGCATCGTGCGCCCGATGATGCGGCCGGTGTTCAAGAAAATCGACGAGATCAATACGCCGGAGCCGGAGCCGGAAGTGCCGGAAGAGGTCATCGAGGAAGGCCCGGACGAGGCGCTCATTGCCGAAGAAGAATTGCGCAAGATGGAAGAAACCACCGTGCGCTCGTACCGCGAAAACCTCGCCATGGCGAAAAAACTGGCGGTTGAAGATCCCCGTATCGTTGCCAACATCATCAAGGAATGGATAGGCGCAAATGACTGAGAATACCGGACTGCAAAAAGCGGCCATCCTGATGCTGGCCATGGGCGAGAGCGAAGCGGCCGAAGTGATGAAATTCCTGGGGCCGCGCGAAGTGCTCAAACTCGGCGCCGCCATGGCCACCATGAAAAACGTGCCGCACGAAGAAGTGGTGGGCACGCTGGAAAACTTCCGCGACATGGTGGCGGCCGCGTCCACCGTGGGCCTCGATTCCGACGAATACATCCGCCAGGTGCTGACCAAGGCGCTGGGCGACGACAAGGCGTCGGTGCTGCTGTCGCGCATCTTGGGCGGCAAGGATGCGTCCGGTATCGAATCGCTGAAATGGATGGATTCGCAATCGGTAGCCGAGCTGATCCGCAACGAGCACCCGCAGATCATCGCCACCATCCTGGTCCACCTCGAGCGCGACCAGGCCTGCGAAATCCTCAGCCACTTCACCGACCGCCTGCGCAATGACGCGGTGCTGCGCATCGCCACCCTGGACGGCGTGCAGCCGGCCGCGCTGCGCGAACTGAACGACGTGCTGACCAAGCTGCTGTCCGGTAACGAGAACATCAAGAAATCGTCGCTGGGCGGCGTGCGCACGGCGGCCGAGATCCTCAACTTCATGAGCGGCGAGCAGGAAAGTTCGGTGATGGACAACATCAAGAACTACGACAACGACATGGCGCAGAAGATCATGGACGAGATGTTCGTGTTCGACAACGTGATCGATATCGACGACCGCGGCATCCAGCTGCTGCTGCGCGAGGTGCAGTCGGAAATGCTGATCATTGCCCTGAAAGGCGCCTCGCAGGAGTTGCGCGAGAAGATATTCAAGAACATGTCGGCGCGCGCCAGCGAAATGATGCGCGAAGACCTCGAATCGAAAGGCCCGGTCCGGCTGTCGGAAGTGGAAAGCCAGCAGAAGCAGATACTGCAGATCGTGCGCCGCCTGGCCGACGAAGGACAAATCGTCCTCGGCGGCAAGGGCGAAGATTCATTCGTATAATTAATTCATGTCCACCATACCAAGAGAAAAGCAGACTGCATTCCAGCGCTGGGAAATGACCTCGTTTGGCGACGAACGCCCAAGCGTGGTCGCCGAGCGCGAGGCCGAACAGCGTGCGCACGCCGCCGAGCAAGCCCGCCGCGACGCCGAACAGCGCGTGTACGAGCAGATCGAAGCGCAACAGGAACTGGCCGACATCGGCCCGCCGGTGCCGCCGCCGATCGTCTATCCCACCGTCGAGGAACTCGAGGCGATCCGCGAGGAAGCGCGCGCGTCCGGCTACGAGGAAGGCCACGAGGCCGGCCACGCCGACGGCCGCAAGCAAGCGCTGGACGCCGGCAAAAAAGTCACCGACGAAGCGCTCGAACACGTGCGCGCGCTGGCCGACAGCTTTTCCACCGCGCTGCGCGAGGCCGATCAATTGATCGCCAACGACGTGCTCGAACTGGCGCTGCAACTGGCCAAGGGCATGCTCAAAAGCGCCCTGCCCGCCAAGCCCGAACTGATCATCCCCATCGTCCGTGAAGCGATCGAATACCTGCCCGTGTTGCAACAGCCGGCGCTGCTGGTGCTGCACCCGGACGATGCCGAGGTGGTCAAGGCCGGCATCGGCGAGGAGCTGACCAAGGGCGGCTGGCGCGTGGTGATCGACGCCAGCATCGGCCGCGGCGGCTGCAAGGTCGATACCGCCAGCAACCAGATCGACGCCACGGCCGCCGCCCGCTGGGAACGCCTGACCCACGCGCTGGGCAAGGACATCGGCTGGCTGGACTGACATGAGCGCCGACATTCCCACACCCGATACCACCGACGCTGCGCAACATCCGGCCGAAGGCCTGATCCTGCCTCCCGACGAATTGCCGGCCGACTTGCAAACCCATTTGCAGCCGGGGCTCGCGCAATTGCTCGATGGCGACGAGGAAGATGACATTGCCCCGCCCGCACCGCCGGCAGCGCCGCAGGCAAAAAATCCCCACGCCAGCCGCTGGCAAGCCTACCTCGGCGACTGCACCGCGCTGGTCGGTTTCGTGGAACCGATGCAAGTATCGGGCCGCGTGACCCGCGTGGCCGGGCTGGTGATGGAAGCGGTGGGCCTGCGCCTGGCCGTGGGCGCCGCCTGCACCGTGCCGCTGCCGTCGGGCGGCAAGATCGAGGCGGAAGTGGTCGGCTTCGAAGGCGACAAATTATTCCTGATGCCGCAAAGCGATGTCGAGGGCGTGGTGCCTGGCACCCGGGTATTCCCGGTGGAGCCGGCGATTCCACGCCCCGGCACCGTCAACCACCCGCGCCGCCGCCCCAGCGACCGCGCCCGCCATTTACCAGTCGGGCCCGAATTGCTGGGCCGGGTGCTGGACGCGGCCGGCCGCCCGCTCGACGGCCTGGGCCCGCTCAACGCGTCCGACAGTGCACCGATCAATACCCGCCCCGCCAACCCGCTGGGCCGCGCGCCGATCGTCGATACGCTCGACGTGGGCGTGCGCTCGATCAACGCCATGCTGACCGTCGGCCGCGGCCAGCGCATGGGCCTGTTTGCGGGTTCCGGCGTCGGTAAATCCGTGTTGCTGGGCATGATGGCGCGCTACACCGAGGCCGACATCATCGTCGTCGGGCTGATCGGCGAGCGCGGTCGTGAAGTCAAGGAGTTCATCGAGCAGATCCTCGGTGCGGAAGGCCTGGCCCGCTCGGTCGTAGTGGCGGCCCCGGCCGACACGCCGCCGCTGATGCGCCTGCAGGGTGCGGCGTATTCCACCGCGATTGCCGAACACTTCCGCGACAAAGGCATGAACGTGCTGTTGATCATGGATTCGCTGACCCGCTACGCCATGGCGCAACGCGAAATCGCGCTGGCCATCGGCGAACCGCCCGCCACCAAGGGCTATCCGCCGTCGGTATTTGCCAAGCTGCCGGTGCTGGTGGAACGGGCCGGCAATGGCGAACTGGGCGGCGGCTCGATCACGGCGTTCTACACCGTGCTGACCGAGGGCGACGACCAGCAGGATCCGATTGCCGACTCGGCCCGGGCCATCCTGGACGGCCACATCGTGCTCAACCGCCGCCTGGCCGAGGCCGGCCATTATCCGGCCATCGACATCGAGCAATCGATCAGCCGCGCCATGCATTCGATTACCCCGCACGAGCACCAGCAGCGCGCGCGCCGGCTGAAACAGTTGTTTTCACGGTACGAACGCAGCCGTGACCTGATCAGCGTGGGGGCGTATGCTTCAGGGACCGACCCGGTGCTGGACCAGGCCATCGTGCTGCACGACAAGATCGAGCAATTCCTGCAACAGCAGATCACCGAAAGGGTGACCATGGACGAGAGCTTGGGGCAACTTACCACGCTGTTCAACTGATTGACGGCTCCGGCCGAGACCTATAATCGGAGTCATTATGGCTTCCAAAGCACAACTCGAAACCCTGATCGACCTGGCCCGCCGCGAAACCGACGATGCCGCCAAGCGCCTGGGCGCCTCGCTCAAAGCGGTGGACGAGGCGCGGCAAAAGCACGAGATGCTGGTCGGCTACCGCGAGGAATACGTCAACCGTTTCCAGCAAGCGCAGGCGGCCGGCATCACGCCCATGGCTTACCGTAACTTCCAGGCATTCATGGACAAGCTCGACGTGGCCGTCAAGGGCCAGCATGACGCGATCACGCGCGCCGAACAGCGCAGCAACCAGGAAAAGCTGGCCTGGCAGACGGCCGAGCGCAAGCGCGTCTCGTACTCGACCCTGAACGAGCGCGCCGATGCTGCCGCGCTCAAGCTGGAAAACAAGCGCGACCAGAAGCAGATGGATGAACATGCAGCACGCCAGGCGTTCTACAAGCGCTGACTTCTCACGATACCACCCGGTCCACCATGCAAAACGCCCCACTTCCATCGGTCAATGCCAGCAAGGCCGCCAACCTGCCCAAGGTCAACACCAATCCGGGCGCTGGCAGCAGCAACGATGCTTTCAAGCAAGCCCTGTCGCAACAGCTCGAACAGCGCCAGACCATGAAAAATGCGGAGGCCCGGTCTGCCGAGCGCCAGGCGACCGCCAAGCCGGCCCGGCCAGAGCAGCCGATCGACCACAGCGCCCCGCCCAAGCCGGCCGAGCATGCCACCCGGGCCGCCAACGCCGACCAGAAAGATGCCCCGAAATCCGCCAACAATGACGCCAAGAATGACGTCAACGAGCGCGCCGCCAGCGATGCCGAGGCCGCGCACGCGGCCGATCCAGTGGCCGACATGCTGGCCCTGGTGGCAGCCTTCAACCAGCGCACCGATGCCAGTGCGGCCAGTGCCGACGCCGACGCTGCCCTGGCGGGTGCTGGTGGCGCGGCGGCAAGCGCCGTCGATGCCGCCACCCTGGCGGCACTGACCGCAGCCGAAGCCGGCACCGGCACCGGCACCGCCGAACCGTTGCCCGATACCGAATTCCAGGCTGCACTGGGCCGCGCCGCCGACACTGTGCCCGCTGCCGGCAGCGCCGACGCCGACAGCAACCTGATCCCGCTGCGGGCGGAACTGGCCGGCAAAGCCGCGCCGGACAAGCACCTTCAAGGCACCACCAGGCCCATCGTCGAGGCGAAAGTCGATGCGCCCACCGACCTGGCCGCTGCCAGCGCCACCGAGCGCGCGCCAGGCACCGAACTCCCACCGAAAGTCGAAGCCGGCAATTTCAGCCAGCAACTGGCCACCGCCGGCACGCGCGTCGACGCCCGCACCGAAGCGGACGCCGCACTGGCCGCCAAGGATGCCGCATCCGCCACGCCGGCCACGCTGGCAGCGGCCAGCGCGCCCCCTGGCGCCAATGCCCCAGAGCTGGCCAAGCTGGCCGCGCCTGCCACCACGCTGTACAGCCGCGTGGGCACGCCCGCCTGGGACCAGCAGCTGGGCCAGAAAGTGATTTTCATGGCCGCCGGCGGCGAACAGAGCGCCACCATGGAACTCAATCCGCCCGACCTGGGGCCGCTGCAGGTGGTCCTGAGCGTAAACAAGGATCAGGCCACCGCCGCCTTCACCTCGGCCGCGCCGGAAGTACGCCAGGCGCTGGAAGCGGCCCTGCCCAGGCTGCGCGAGATGATGGGCGAAGCCGGTATCACACTGGGCAATGCCACCATCTCGTCGGGCGCCGGGCAGCAGGCTGCCGACCAGCGCGCCGGTAACAGCGACGGCAATCGCCGTGGCAGTGGCCGGGGCGGTGTGGCCGGCGACGATGGCGCCGAGGTGGCGCGCACCGTCACCACCCGGCGCTTGCCGAGCGGCGCGGTCGATACCTTCGCCTGAACCCCGGTCCGGCGGTCCGGCAGGCCGTGATGACCGATTTTGTTGCATCTTCCGCCATGGAAACACCGAGCAGGCGGGCGTTCGCCCCTCTTTTCGGTCGATCTTGCTGCGCAGGCACAACCGATAATGACATAATGGCGGAACCGATTTAACACCCAGGGGCAATTTTTTGAAAGCGAACCCAAAAATGAAGGCTGATCAGAAAGTGGATGCGCCGGCAGGCGGCGGCAGCAAGAAGCTGATCATCATCATCGTGGCGGTGTTGCTGGTGCTGGGCGCCGGCGGCGGTGGCGCAGCGTGGTATTTCATGCACAACAGTGGCGATGCGCACGAGGAAGAAGCGCCGGCCAAGAAAAAGAAGAAGGAAAAGAAAGCCGGTCCACCGGAATATTTGCCGGTCGATCCGTTCACGGTCAACCTGCAACCGGGTGAAGACGGCGCCGAGCAATACCTGCAACTGGCGTTCACGCTGGAAGTAGGCAGCGCCGAGGAAAAGGAAAACCTCAAGGTCAATATGGCCAAGGTGCGCAGCCGGGTGCTCTTGCTGTTGTCGAGCAAGCGCGCGGCCGACATCAACACGCCCGAAGGCAAGATGCAGCTGGCCAAGGAAATCGTCGAGCAAACCAGCGAGCCGCTGGAGCAGCGCGGCGACAAGCAGGACGTTGTCGATGTGTTGTTTACCGCGTTCATCATTCAGTAAGTAGTGTCACCACAGCGAAGCAGGCAGTCACACCATGGCCGATAATTTTCTCTCCCAGGAAGAAGTCGATGCCCTTCTGAAAGGCGTCAACGGCGACCAGGACGATGCCCAGGCGCAGGAAGATGTCACGGGCGTCCGCACGTACAACCTGGCCACCCAGGAACGCATCGTCCGGGGCCGCATGCCGACCCTGGAAATTATCAACGAGCGCTTCGCGCGCCTGCTGCGCGTGGGCCTGTTCAACTTCCTGCGCCGCAGCGCCGAAGTGTCGGTCGGGTCGGTACGGGTGTCCAAGTACAGCGAATTCATCCGCAACCTGGTGGTCCCCACCAACCTCAACCTGATACACATCAAGCCGCTGCGCGGCACGGCCTTGATGGTGTTCGATCCGGGCCTGGTGTTCCTGCTGGTGGACAACCTGTTCGGCGGCGACGGCCGCTTCCACACCCGCGTGGAAGGCCGTGACTTTACCCAGACCGAGCAGCGCATCATCCTGCGCATCCTCGACATCGTGTTCGAGGCTTACACCAAGTCGTGGGAACCGGTGTACCCGGTCGAGTTCGAATACATCCGGTCCGAGATGAACACCCAGTTTGCCAACATCGCCACCCCGAACGAGGTGGTGGTGGCATCGACCTTCACGGTGGAACTCGGTTCCGTGTCGGGCCAGATCCACTTCTGCATGCCTTACTCGATGATCGAGCCGATCCGCGATTCGCTGACGTCAAGCCTGCAAGGCGAGGCGCTGGAAGTCGATAAGCGCTGGATCCGCCTGATGACGCAGCAAATCCAGATCGCCGAAGTGGAGCTGGTGGCCTCGCTGGGCACGGCCAAGGTCAACTTCGACGAAATCCTGAACATGCGCGTGGGCGATATCATCCCGCTGCAAATACCGGAATTCATTTCCGCTACCGTGGACGGCGTGCCGGTCATGGATTGCAGCTATGGCGTGATGAACGGCCAGTACGCGCTCAAGGTGGAAAAACTGCTGGCCAATACCGATCACTTCAAATAACACACCATGCTGGCGCCCGGGCCCCTGGCCGCGCCGGTAACCGCTACACAGGAGAGCAACATGTCGGACAATCAAGACGACCAGATGGATGACCCATGGGGCGCGGCCATCGCCGAGCAGGCCGAGGCGGAAGCCGCGGCACTGGCGGCACAGCAGGCGCAACAGGCAGCCAGCGCGGCCGTCTTCAAGGATTTTTCGGGCACGCCCAGCAAGACCGAAACCCACAACGATATCGACTTCATCCTCGACATCCCGGTCCAGCTGACGGTCGAACTGGGCCGCACCAAGATCGCCATCAAGAACCTGCTGCAACTGGCGCAGGGTTCGGTGGTGGAACTCGACGGCATGGCCGGTGAGCCGATGGACGTGCTGGTCAACGGTTGCCTGATCGCCCAGGGCGAGGTGGTGGTGGTGAACGACAAGTTCGGTATCCGCCTGACCGACATCATCACGCCTTCCGAACGCATCCGAAAACTCAATAAATGAAGCAGACCTCCGTCTCGCCACTGGCATCCCTGATCTCGACAGCAGCGCTGGCGGCACTGGCCGCCACGGCCACCCTGGCCGGCGCACCGGCGCTGGCCCAGCAAGCGGCCCCCGCCGCGACCAAACCGGCACCGCCGGCGGCATCCGCCGCACCGGCCATTGCACCAGCAGCGGCTCCGGCCGCTACAACTGCAGCGCCGGACTATGCACCCGCAACGGCCCCAGCCGCTACCCCGGCAGCACCGGCCAGCTCAGCTGCTACTTCCCCGGGCAACGATCCCGCTGCCGATGCGGCCACCGTGCCCGCCACTACAGCCACCGCCAACGACACCACCACCGCCCCAAACCCGGCCCGCGCGCCGCTGGGCGTGCCGGCCGCGCCGTACTCCAACGCTGCTACCGGCGGCGGCCTGATGCAGACCACCTTTGCGCTGGCCTTTGTCATCGCCCTGCTGCTGGGCGGCGCCTGGGTGCTCAAGCGCTTCGGTCCGCGCAGCTTTGGCGGCGGCAATAACACGGTCAAGCTGGTGGGCGCGCTCAGCGTGGGCGCGCGCGAACGCATCATCGTGGTGGAGGTGGGCGAACAATGGATCGTGGTCGGCGCCTCGCCCGGCCGCATGAACGCGCTGGCCACCATGGCGCGCCAGGAAGCCCCGGAAGTTGCCCCCGGCAGCCAGCCGATGGCGTCGCCAGCCAATTTCGCCGACTGGATCAAGCACACCATCGATAAACGCAACAACAGCAAGCAATGATGCACTCCAAGCACAGCCGTAATCGCAACATCATCACCGGGCTGCTCGTGGGCGGCGCGCTGGCGCTGCCGCTGCTGGCCGCCGCGCAATCGAGCGTGGGCATTCCCGCCCTGAACGCCACCCCGGCGCCGGGCGGCGGCACCAACTACACGCTGCCGCTGCAGACCATGCTGTTGATGACGGCGCTGAGCTTCATCCCGGCCGCGCTGCTGCTGATGACCTGCTTTACCCGCATCATCATCGTGCTGTCGCTGCTGCGCCAGGCACTGGGCACGCAATCGGCGCCGCCAAACCAGGTAATGGTGGGGCTGGCGCTATTCCTGACCCTGTTCGTCATGGGCCCGACCTTCGACAAGATTTACAACGAAGCCTACCTGCCGCTTCAGGAAAGCAAGATCAACATGAGCGAGGCGCTCGACAAGGGCGCCGCGCCCTTGAAGGCCTTCATGCTCAAGCAGACCCGTCAGGCCGACCTGGCGCTGTTCGCCAAGCTGTCGCGTACGCCAGCCATGCAGGGGCCGGAAGACGTGCCGCTGCGCATCCTGGTGCCGGCGTTTGTGACCAGCGAACTCAAGACCGCGTTCCAGATCGGCTTTGCCATCTTCATCCCGTTCCTGATCATCGACATGGTGGTGGCGTCGGTGCTGATGGCGATGGGGATGATGATGATGTCGCCGGCCGTGATCTCGCTGCCGTTCAAGCTGATGCTGTTCGTGCTGGTCGATGGCTGGCAATTGCTGCTCGGCTCGCTGGCCCAGAGCTTTTACTAGGGGAACGCGATGACACCGGAAAGCGTGATGACCCTGGGCCGCCATGCGATGGAAGTGACCCTGATGATTGCCGCGCCGATGCTGCTGGTCGCGCTGGTGATCGGCCTGATCGTCAGTATTTTCCAGGCCGCTACCCAGATCAATGAATCGACCCTCTCCTTCATCCCGAAGCTGGTCGGCGTGTTCGTGGCGCTGGTGGTGGCCGGGCCGTGGATGTTGTCGATCATGCTCGACTATATGCGCGAAGTGTTCGGCGGCATTCCCAACCTGGTCGGCTAGCTTTTTGGCACACGCTTGACCACTCCATGATCACCCCATGATCACCCTCTCCAGCGCCGACCTCAATATGTGGATCGCCGGGCTGCTGTGGCCGCTCACGCGCATCCTCGGCATGATCGCGGCCGCCCCCATCTTCGGCAATAGCGCAGTACCGGCACGCGTCAAGGTCATGCTGGGCGTGCTGCTGGCGATGATCATCGCTCCCACCGTGCCAGCTGCCCCGGCCGTGGAACCGCTGTCGTGGGCCGGCCTGTTGATCCTGGTGCAGGAAATGCTGGTGGGCGTGGCGATCGGCTTCACCATCCGCGTGATCTTCGCGGCGGTGGAGATGGCCGGCGAGATTTCCAGCCTGACCATGGGCCTGGGCTTTGCCACGTTTTTCGATCCCAACACGCGCGGACGCTCGTCGGCGATCAGCCAGTTCCTGTCGCTGGTGGCCACCCTGGCCTTCCTGTCGGTGAATGCCCACCTGGTGCTGCTGTCGGTGCTGGTGGAAAGTTTTTCCAGCTTGCCGATCTCGGCCACGCCGATCTATAGCGGCGGCTTCAAGCAGATGGCCGACTGGGGCGGCACCGTGTTCAGTACCGGCGTGCAACTGTCGATGCCGATCGTGACGGCGCTGCTGCTCACCAACGTCGCACTGGGCATCCTGACGCGCGCCGCGCCGGCCCTGAACCTGTTCGGCATCGGCTTCCCGATCACGCTCGGTGTCGGCTTGCTGGTGGTGGCAATGACCCTGCCCTACCTGGTGATGCCGATGCAAAACCTGTTCTTGAACGGCATCGAACATGCCCGCCTGATGCCGCGCACCTGGCACGAACGGGTGCCGCCGGTAGTGCCGGTGCCGCCCGCGCCGGTGCTGCCAGGGCCGCAAATACCGGCCCCGGCCAACCCGGCGCCGCCCACCGCGCCGGCACCTGCGCTTCGATAGCGGTAGCCCGGTTGTCCCGGGCCCGCTTCTTTCGTAGACTGGCTGCACGTCCAATACCAGCCACGAGCATGCCCACCCGCCTTCTCCAGTTCGACGGCCAGACCGTGCGCCTCGACGCCCGCGCCGACCGCCTCGACCCGCGCGACCGCCCCTATGCGCCGCCGCTGGCCGCGCTGCCACCGCGCTGGCCCGCAGACGCGCGCCTGCGCCGCCTGCTGCCGGCCTACGCCAGGCAGGGGCTGGTGCTCGATCAAGGCTTGCATGGGGAACATGGCGCGTGCACCGGCTACGGCCTGGCCGCCGTGGTCAACTTCCTGCTGTGGCAGCGCGATGGTGCGCACACTGCGCCGGTCAGTCCGCACATGTTGTACGACCTGGCGCGCTTCTACGACGAATGGCCGGGCGAGGACTATGAAGGATCGAGCTGCCGCGGCGCCATCAAGGGCTGGAGCAAGCATGGCAGCTGCCTGGCGCCGCTGTGGCAGGCCAGCGTCCACGCCGATCCGTACGCCGCTGTCGGCTACCGCCCCGATCCGCGCTGGGCCACCGACGCCGCCACCCGTCCGCTCGGCGTGTACTACCGGGTGGACCGCGACGCCATCACCGACATGCAGGCCGCCTTGCACGCGATCGGCGCGCTGTACGTGTCGGCCAGCGTGCACGCGGGGTGGCTTGCGATTGCGGCCGGCAGCGGGCTGGCGCAAGGCCACGACGGTCTGCCGGTGATCGGCTATGACGGCATGGCTGCCAACGCCGGCAACCACGCGTTTGCCATCGTCGGCTACAACGAGCACGGCTTCGTGGTGCAAAATTCCTGGGGCCAGGGCTGGGGCGCGCGCGGCTTTGCGATATTGCGCTACGACGACTGGCGCAACAACGGCCTCGACTGCTGGGTGGCGGCGCTGGGGGTCCCGCAGGTGATGGCCGCATCGGCTGTCGGCAACCTGGCAGCCTCCGCTGCCCGCGCCTTGCCCGGCGCGGCGCTCGCTAACGTCGCCACGGCCGCCGCCAAGTCGCGCCGGATCGGCGGGTCGCTGGCTGCCGCCGATCCGCCGGTGCTGGCCAATCCGGCGTTCGCTGGGGCCCTGCCGTGGTCCAGCGATACCGCTTATGCCCACACGCTGGTGAGCGGCAATAATGGCGTGCTGCGCAGCAGCCGGCCCGACATCGGCCGCGCGGCAGACCTGGTGGCGGTGGCGGTAGGCGAACGCCTGGGGGCCTGGCTGCGCAGCGGCGGTGGAGCTAACGGCAGTGGCGGCAGCAAGAAGGTGGTGATCTACGCCCATGGCGGCCTCAACACGGAGTCGGCCTCGCTGCGCCGCATCCGTGTGATGGGACCGTACTTTGCCACCAACGGCATTTACCCGCTGTTCTACACCTGGCGCACGGGTGTGCTGGAAACCCTGGGCGGCCTGCTGTTCGACGCCGTCGGCGACGTGGCGGCGCCGGCCCTGGCCGGCCGCACCTTCAGCGATGCCAAGGATGGCCTGCTGGAAACCGTGGCCCACCAGGTCCGGTGGACGTGGCGCGAAATGAAGGACAATGCCGCGCTGGCCGCACAGGACGGTGGCGCGCTGGCCTTGCTCGCTGCTGCACTGGTGCGGTTGCGGCAAGAACACCCGGCGCTGGAAATTCACCTGGCCGGCCATTCCGCAGGCGCCTTCGTGCACGGCCACCTGCTCGAACTGTGTCGCGCGGCCAGGCTGCCGGTGGCGTCGGTTACGCTGTACGCGCCGGCCTGTTCGCTGGCGTTTGCCCGGCGCTGTTTTGTTGCGGCGGTGACGGCCGGCGTGGTGCCGCGCGACCGCTTCTGGCTGCACCTGCTGTCCGATGCGGCCGAGCGCGACGATACCGTGGGACCTTACGGAAAATCCTTGTTATACCTGGTGGCGCGCGGTTTCGAAGAGGTGCGCAAGACGCCGCTGGCCGGCTTGCAACGGACGGTCGATGCGGCCGCGCTGCAACCGGACGACGACCTGTGGCGGGCTGCCGAATGGGCGCAGGTGCGTGCCTGGCGCGCCTGGGTGGCAGCATTGCCAGCGCAAGCCGACGGCGTGCCGGCATGCGAGGTCACCGGGATGCGCATGCAGGTATCGCTGCAGCGCGCGGTCAAACCGAGCCACAACGCTTTCGATAACGATATCGTGATCCTGACCCGCACCATTAACCGTGTGCTGGGACGGTCGCCGGGCGCAGCACTTGATGCGCCCGTAACCGATCTGGATTATTAGATGTAATTGAACAGCGACAATCCCGACAAGGATTTGAACGATTTCTGCGCCGCGTCGAGGTTGGTTGATTGCTGGGTGAACATCGAGATCGCCGCCACGTAATCGACGTCCTGCAACTCCGACAGCACGGTCGCGTATTGCAGCTTGAGGTCGTCGCCGGCGCTATCGAGCGAATCGAGTTCTTTCAACCGCGAGCCGACCGCCGCCTGCACCGACAGGATGTTGTCAGCAGTGTTGTCGATGCTGTTCTGCGCCTGGTTCAGCGCATTGCTGAGGCTAGCCTGGCCGGCAGCGCCCGAACCGGGCGCGCGCAAGGCCTTGATCATGTCGTCGATGGCGCTGAACACCGATTTCTTGGTCGAAGGCTCCACCGAAAACTGGTCGCCGTCGGCCGGTGCGCCCTTGATGTCGAAGGTCATGCCGTCGAAGGCAATCGCCTGTCCGCTCACGTATGGCACCGGCACCGCCGGCACCGGCGTTGCTGGCACTGGTTGGTTCAGGGTCAGGTCGGTGATGGTGTAGGTGGTGGACGCGGGCGTACCGGGCACGGCAGGCGTGACCTGGAAATCGATCTGGTACTTGCTGCCGGTGAGCTTGGTAGGATCGGTAACCGAGCCGGGGGCGATGATGCCGGTACCGCCGCGATCGTAATTGGCCGGCGAGGCGCCGGTGGCGAAGCGGCCGTTGCCGGTCAGGTTGTTCTCGAACACCGAGGAACCGGAATCGCTGATCGCCACCTTGCGGGTGGACGCCACCTGCAACTCGCGCTGGCCCTGGTCGCCGTTGTAGACCACGCCGTTGGCGGTGGGCGTAAACGGCTGCGTTGTCGATTTATAGCCGGAAAACACGTAGCCGCCTACACCGTCGGACGTGTTGGCCTGGCCCAGCAGGTCGGCCAGGCGGCCTTCCAGTTCCACCGCGATCGATTCGCGGTCGGCTTGCGACAGGCTGCCGGCGCCGGCCTTGACTGCCAGCGTTTTAATTTCCGTCATCAGGTTGGTGGAGCTTTGCAGGGCCACGGTTTCCAGCGACAGCAGGCCCTTGGCATTGCTGCGGTTGGTCACCATCTGCTCGTTGATGCCGGCCGACTGCGTGACCTCGAGCGCGCGGGCGCTGGCGATCGGATCGTCGGCAGCGGTGAGGTTCTTGCGGCCGGTGGAGAGCTGTTGCTGGGTACGGGCCAGCGACGACTGTAGCGTGCCGATCTGGTTGACGCCGACGTCGTAAATGGTTTTGGTACTGATGCGCATGACCATGGGACTACCTCGTCAAAAATCTGCTGTGGTTACTCATCGGCCGAGGCTGAGCAAGGTATCGAACAAGGTGCTGGCGATCTGCATGACCTTGCCTGCCGCCTGGTAGGCCTGCTGGTAACGCAGCAAGTTGGCCGCCTCTTCGTCGAGGTTCACGCCCGACACGCTCTGGTGCGCCTTGGTCGCCTGCACCACGGCCGCGTCGGCCGCGTTCATGCCGATCTGCGCTTCGCGCGCCTTGTTGCCCACCACGTTGACCACCTGGGCGTACGCGCCCTGGAACGTGGCGGTGCCGTTGTTCATCACGTTTTTCGATTGCAGGCCGGCCAGCAAGGCGCCGTTGCGGCTGTCGCCCACGCCGCTGGTGTTGGGGCCGATGGTGAAGGTATCGGTATCGCCGGGCGTGCCGGTGATATTGAAACTGACGCCGCCAAAACTGATGGCTGCGCCATCGGTAAACGGTACGGCGGTGCCGGCCGGATACGTGGTGCTGTTGCCGTTGGCGGTCACCGTGACATCCTGGCCAGCCGGGAAGCCGGTGAGGGTGCCGGCTGCCTTGTCGAAGGTCAGCGTGACCGGCGCCGACAGGGCATTGCCCGGCGCCAGGTAATTCGGGTCCACGGTGCCGGCCGAAATCTTGGCAGTGCCGGTGTTGGCAATCGGCGCGCCGGTGGTGACCGGCGCGGCCAGGGCGATCTTGGTCGGATCGTTGACCGCCACCGTCAAGTCCTTGGCGGCGGCGTAGGTCGGGCGCACCAGGAAGTTGTCGTTCTGCGCCGGGGTGCCGGTGATGCTGTAGGCCACGCCGTCGATCACCTGCGGTTCGGTCTGCGGGAACGGGTTAATTTGCGTGACCTGGCCATCGCTCAGGCGCTTGACGTTGAAATTGGTGCCGTCGAAATCGACGCTGTAATCGCTGGCCGTGAGCTTGCCGGCATCGACCACCGTGCCCTTCACCTCGGCCGTGCTTTGCGGCGCGTTGTTGGTGTTGGGGTTGACGTAAGCCTGGATCGGATTGAAAAAGGTGCCGCCCAGGGCGCCGTTCTGGTCCTGCCCCAGCTGGTGCTGGGCGTTGAAACTGGTGGCCAGCGACGCCGCCACCTGGCCCAGCTGGTTCTGGGCGCCGTCAAGCGCAGTATTGCGAAACTCGATCAGGCCGCCCAGCTGGCCACCGGTGACCACCTTGTCGGGCAGCGGCGTGAACTTGCCGTTGGGGGCCACGTAGCCGACCGACATCTTGGACGGATCGTTGGCGGCCTGCGCCGTGCCCAGGGTGAACGCGGTATTGCCGACCACCAGCGGCTGGCCAGTGCCCATTTGCACCGTCAGCATATTGTTGTCGCCCTGCACCACATTGGTCTTGACCAGCTTGTTTAAATCGGTGATCAGCTGGTCGCGGTGGTCGAGCAGGTCGTTGGGCAGGTCGCCGCCCGAACTGAGCCCGGCGATGGTGTTGTTGAGTTCGGCGATCTGGCGCGCAAACGAGTTGATCTCGCCCACGCTGGAAACGATCTGGCTGTTGACACCTTCGGAAATTTCGTTGAGGCGCGCGCTCATGCCCTGGAAACGGGCGGCCAGCGATTCGGACGTGGACAACATCGATTGCCGTGCCGCCGCCGAGGCCGGGCTGGCAGTGGCATTCTGCACGCCATTGAAGAAATCCTGCATCACCGGCGACAGGCCGGCGGTGGGATCGGCCAGCAGGTTGTCGATCTGCGAAATCTGTTTGTAAAAACCCTCAAGCGAGGCCTGGTTGGTTTCGGCGCCGCGCAGCTGGTTGGCCAGGAAATTATCGTAGTAACGGCGGACGGTGGACACCTCGGTGCCGGTGCCGACGAAACCCGCACCGGTGTTTTGCGAAGGCGTGTCGGTCTGCACCACGCCCTGGCGGGAGTAGCCCGGGACGTTCGCGTTGGTAATGTTGTTGCCGGTCGTGGACAATCCGACCTGGGCCGCCAACAAACCGCTTCTGCCGATGCTCAGTAGACTCATGATGGTTTCACTTTATGTTGTTATGGTTTACGGCACCGGCGCCATAAACTTGAGCGGCGGTTTCGACCTGCCCATGGCGTCGTTGCAGCGCCTTGTCGTGCTTGCGCGCTGTCTGCGTCGCTACGCCTAGCGCTGAGCAGGTTGAAACAGCCGCTTTTGGCTAGCTGGCTAGCTAGCCAGCCAGCGAGCGTTTAATTATGCTAGTCAATTTGTTGGCATACTGGGGGTCGGTGGCGTAGCCGGCCTTCTGCAGGCCTTGCGCAAACGCGCTGGCGTCGCCGGCGCTGGCCAGCACTTTTTCGTAGCGCGGGTTGCTGGTGATCAGGCGCGCATAGTCCTTGAAGCTGTCAGCGTAGCTGTCGTAGGCGCGAAAGCGTTCCACCTTGGTCTGGGCCTTGCCGTTGACATATTCGGTCGTGGTCGCCTCGACCACCTTGCCTTTCCAGTCAGCCGTGGCCTTGATGCCGAACAGGTTGTTGCTGTTGGTGCCGTCGCGGCCCTTGATTTCGCGTTTGCCCCAGCCGCTTTCGAGCGCGGCCTGGCCCAGCATGAACTTGGCCGGGATGCCGGTGGCGGCGCTGGCCTCGTCGGCGTGGGCCGACAGTTTTTCCTGGAAGCTCACCACGTGCGGCGCCTGCGAGCCGCGCCGCGCCGGGGCGGCGGTCTTGGCCTCGGCAGTGGCCTCGGCCTTGGCAGTGGCATTGCCGCCGGCAGCGGCAATGGCTTTTTGCAGCCTGGCGTCCATCAGGCTGGCCATGCCGGCAAAGCTGCCGGCATTGGCGCCGTCGGTGGGGTCGCCGGCGCCGCCCACGGCCAGCGCCTGCTTGTCATTCTGGCCCAGCTGACGCACCAGCATGTCGGCCAGGCCGATGCCCTTCTTGGCGATGCTCTGGGCGGTTTGCTGGTCCTGCATGCCGGTAAACATCTTGGTCTGGTCGCTATTGGTGAGACTGTCCTGCGGCGACGCTTCGCGCATGGTCTTCAACATCATGTTGACGAACATCGCTTCGAACTGGGTGGCTGCGCCCTTGAGCGCTTCGGGCGTGCCAGCCCGCGCACCCTGGCGCAAGCTGCCCATGTCCTTGACATCGAGCGCGAATTTTCGGGAGAGGTCGTTACCGACGTTGGAGGTGTTTTGGCTGGCCATGGCGATAGTCCCGCAATCTGCTTAAATGATTTCCAGTTCGGCGCGCAGCGAACCCGCGGCCTTCATGGCTTGCAGGATCGACAGCAAGTCCTGCGGTGTGGCGCCGATGGCGTTGAGGGCCTTGACGACCTCGGCCAGCGAAGCGCCGCCCTTGACCATCATGACCTTGCCACCGTCTTTTTTGATGCCCACGTTCTGGTTCTGCGTGACCACGGTGGAACCGCCCGAGAGCGGATTGGGCTGGCTCACCTGCGGATCGGACGAGACCGATACTGACATATTGCCGTGCGAAATGGCGCACGTCTCCAAGGTCACCGCGCGGTTCATCACCACCGAGCCGGTGCGCGCATTCATGATCACCTTGGCCGGCTGTTCGGCCGGATTGACGTTCATATCCTGCAAGGTGCCGATGAAGGTCACGCGCTGGTCGCTGCTGCTGGGCGCCTGCACGCGAATCACGCGGCCGTCGAGCGCGTAAGCTATGCCGGCGCCGTATTTGTCGTTGATGGCATCGACCACGCGGCTTGCAGTGGCGAAGTCAGCGGTGTTCAATTCCAGGCGGATCATATTGCCTTCGCCCAGGCTCGAAGCGACGGCGCGTTCCACCGTGGCGCCGGCGGAAATCTTGCCCACGCTCAGGTGATTGATGACCAGCGAATTGCCGCCACCGCCGCCACCGGCCTGCACCCCGACCCCGCCAACCAGCACGTTGCCTTGCGCCATGGCATACACCTGGCCATCGGCGCCTTTCAACGGCGTCATCAACAGGGTGCCGCCGCGCAGGCTCTTGGCGTTGCCCATCGACGAGACCGTGATGTCGAGCGTCTGCCCCGGCTGCGAGAACGGCGGCAGCGACGACGTGACCATGACGGCAGCGACGTTTTTCAGTTGCAGCTGGGTGCCCTGCGGCAGGTTCACGCCCAGTTGCTGCAGCATCGACACCACGCTTTGCACGGTGAACGGGGTTTGCGTGGTCTGGTCGCCGCTGCCGTCGAGGCCCACCACTATGCCGTAGCCGATCAGCTGGTTGTGGCGCACGCCGGCGATGCTGGCCAGGTCGCGCAGGCGCTCGGCCTGGGCCGGTGGCGCCATCAGCAGCGACAGCACCACGGTGCCGACGATGATGCCGACCACCACTGCCCCGCGCTTGCAGGCGGCGGTGGCACGCTGGACACTGTAGATTGCTTGGGAACGTTTCATGATCGGCCTCAGAACGGCAAGATGCTCTGGAAGAAGCGCGACACCATCGACGCCACTTCCGCCTTGTCCACCTGGCTGCTGGTGCGGTACTCGACGCGGGCGTCGGCCACAGCGGTGGACGACACGGTATTGCCGGTGACAATATTGTCGGGATTGACCATGCCGGAGAAGCGGATGAATTCCACGCCCTTGTTCATCGCCACCTGCTTTTCGCCGGCCACGATCAGGTTGCCGTTCGGCAGAACTTCGACCACGGTGATGCCCATGGTGCCAGTGAAAGCATTGCTGGCGGTCTGGTTGTCGGCGCCGGAAAAGCTGTTTTCGTTGTTGATCGCCAGCGGATTGCCGAACGTGCCCTGCAACGGTTTCGGCAGGCCGATGCTGACCGCGCTGGTTTTGTTGGCGGAATTGGTGCCGGCCTTGTTGGCGGTGGTGCGTTCGGTGATGACCAGGGTCAGCACGTCGCCCACCTGGCGTGCGCGGCGGTCCTCGAAGATCGGCCGGAAATTGCCGCCCTGGTAAATGGCGCCGCTGGTCGGCTTGACCTGCATCTGCTCGGTCGTCAGCGGGCGTGCAGTGCGCGGCGAATCGACGATCGACGTGGGCGTAACGTTGGCGCAACCGGCCAGCATGGCGACGACAGCAAGGACGAGGGAGGCAAGTTTCATGACGTATTCCTTACAACTGCGACAGGCGGGCCAGCATCTGGTCCGACGTGGTGATGGCCTTGGAATTGATTTCGTAGGCGCGCTGGCTCTGGATCATGTTGACCATTTCCTCGACCACGTTGACGTTCGACGATTCCACGTAGCCTTGCAGGATGGCGCCGAGGCCGTTGGTGCCGGGCGTATTGGTTTGCGGTGCGCCCGAGGCGCCGGTTTCCACGTACAGGTTTTCACCCTTCGATTCGAGCCCGGTCGGGTTGATGAAGGTGGACAGTTGCAGCGCACCCAGCTGCTGCGGCGCCACCGTGCCCGGCACCAGGGCCGAGACCGTGCCGTCGCGGCCGACCGTGATGTTTTGTGCTTCGATCGGGATGGTGATCGGCGGTTGCAGCACGAAGCCGCTGGAGGTGACCATCTGGCCGTTGTTATCACGCTGGAACGAGCCGTCGCGGGTGTAGGCGGTGGTGCCGTCTGGCAGCAGCACGTTGAAGAAGCCGGCGCCGTTGACCATGATGTCCTTGTCGTTGCCGGTCGCCTGCGGATTGCCCTGGGTGTGGATGCGTTCGATCGCGACGGGACGCACACCGGTACCTTGTTGCATGCCGGACGGCAGGTTGGTCTGTTGCGACGACTGGCCGCCAGGCTGGCGGATGTTCTGGTACAGCAGGTCCTCGAAGACCGCGCGCGATTTCTTGAAGCCGGTGGTGCTGACGTTGGCCAGGTTGTGCGAGGTGACGTCGAGCTGCGTCTGCTGCGCCTCCATGCCGGTCTTGGCGATCCAAAGTGAACGTATCATGATCCTTCTCCCGTAGCTTGGATGGGCGTTCGCCACAGCGGCAAACGCTCATCCCACAACAGCATTATGCGGGAGCCGGGGTCAACCCAAAGCGAGGATCTGGGTGGCTTTTGCGGCGTTATTCTCGGCGTTCTTCAACAAGCTCATTTGCATGTCGAACTGCCTTGCCAGGCTGATCATGTTGACCATGGAATCGACCGGGTTGACGTTGCTGCCCTCGATGACGCCATCGACAATGCGCACGGCCGGGTCGTTCTGCGCCGGCGTGCCGTCGGCCTGGCGGAACAGGCCATCATCGCCGCGCAGCAGGCCGGCGGTCGGCGGATTGACCAGTTTTAAACGGCCCAGCACGTTCGACGGGCCCGGCTGGAACTCGTTGGACACCGTGCTCACCGTGCCGTCGCTGGCGATCGTGATGGTGGTGTCGGGCGGCACCGCGATGGGGCCGCCGTCGCCGATCAGGGTCTGGCCGCTGGTGGTTTGCAGCAAGCCGTTTTCGTTCACGCGCAGGCTGCCGTTGCGGGTGTACGCCTCCGAACCGTCGGCCGACTGCACCGCCAGCCAGCCCTGCTCGCGGATGGCGATATCGAGCGCGCGGCCGGTGGTCTGCATCGGCCCGGCCGTGAAGTTGGATCCCACCGTGGAATCGACCACGAAGGCGCGCGTGGGCAGACCGTCCGACATGACCGGCACCGCCCGGAAGGAATCGAGCTGGGCGCGAAAACCGTTGGTGGTGGCGTTGGCCAGGTTGTTCGACACGGTGGCTTGCTGCTCCATCACGTGGCGCGCACCGGTCATCGCGGTATAGATCAGACGGTCCATGGTTTACCTCATCAACGCAGGTTGACCAGCGTTTGCAGCAGCGAGTCTTCGGTCTTGATGGTCTGCGCATTGGCCTGGTAGACGCGCTGCGCGGTGATCATGTTGACCAGCTCTTCGGTCAGATCGACGTTCGAGGTTTCCACCGAACTCGAGCGCAATTGCCCCATCGAACCGGCATTCGGCACGCCGATCATCGGCTGGCCGGACGCAGCGCTTTCGGACCACGCATTGTTACCGAGCGGGGTCAGGCCATCGACGCTGGCGAAGTTGGCCATGGCGATCTGGCCCATGGCGCGCGACTTGCCGTTGCTGTACTGGCCCAGGATGATGCCGTTCTCGTCGATCGACAAACGCTGCCACGAGCCGGCCGAGTAGCCGTTCTGGACCGAGCCCAGGTCGTTGGTGGCGCTGCCGTACTGGGTGGTGTTGTTGAACGTGGTCTGGACCGTCAGCGGCTGCAGCGAACCGGTGTCCGGGAAGATCGGCAGCTGGATCGCGAACGGCAGCGTTTGCGGCGGGTTGCGCAGGGCCATCGCGCCGGGATCGAGGTTGCCGCTGCGGTCGAACTGCAAGGTGCCGACCTTGATCGCCGGCACCGTGATGGCGTCGCCGAGCTTGGCGTTGATCTGGTCCGGCGACTGGCCGGTGATGCTGCCGGAATTGGTCGGATCGAGCGCGGCATACGCGGTGTCGAGCGCAGCCAGCTGGGCGGCGCTGGCCTGGGCCGGCGCGGTGGAGGCGGCCGTGCGCATGACCTGGTAGGCGGCGGTGGCATAGGTCTTGGCGGCCTGGGCGATGGTGGCGGCGTCGGGCGGGGTGGCGCGGATGGCGTCGTTGTAGGCGGTGCGCGCGGCGGTCACGCCGGCGTCGTTGTTGATGGCGGCAGCCACGCCGGCGGACACGATTTCCTTGTTGTCGGCAGCAGCGTACACGTCCCAGACGTTGGCGTCGGTCTTGACGTAGTACGTGGTCATGATGTGCTGGGTACCGAGGCTGTCGTACACGTCGAGCACGGTCTGCTTGTTGTAGGTTTCCGGATCGTTGGCGTTGAACGGATTCTTGGCTGGCACCTTCTCGGCCGAGCTCAGGTTCAGGTGATAGTTGGCCTCGGTGGTCTGCACCGGTTTCAGGTCCGACTTGTCGAGCACGATCGGCACCGGCGCGCCCAGCTGGATCACGCCGGCGGTATTGGCCAGGTAGCCGGTCAGCACCGCGCCCTGGGCGTTGACCAGGGTATTCTTGTTATCTTCATGGAACTGGCCGTTGCGCGAATACTGGACTGCGCCGTTGACGGTCAGGCGGAAGAAGCCGCCGCCGTTGATCGAGACGTCGAGCGGGTTGTTGGTGGTTTCGATATTACCCTGGGTGAATTGCTGGGCCAGCTTGGAAGTCATCACGCCGATGCCCGGGTTTTGGCCGGAAACACCGTTGAGCGAATTGGCATACAGGTCGGCAAACTGCGCTTCCGAACTCTTGAAGCCGACGGTGCTGGCATTGGCGATGTTATTACCGATCACCGACAGCGATTTCGATGCAGCGTTCAGGCCGCTCAGTCCTTGTTGGAACATGGTATTCCCCTAGTTAAAGTACTTCTTTAATTTCAGCCAAGGTGAAGTGGCCGAGCGATGTATTGAGTTTGACGCCGGCGCCGCCGGTGGAGACGCTGGCCACGGCCGCCAGTTGCAGCGGGGTCGCGTTGTCGAGCGCCTTGCCGCCGGTGGTAGCCTTGACCGTAAAGGTGTAGCTGCCCGCTTCAGCCACCGTCTTGTCATCCTTGGTGCCGTCCCAGGTAATCGGGTAGGTGCCGGCGTCGGCGCTTTTCATGCTCATGGTGCGCACCGTCTTGCCGGTCTTGTCGACGATGTTGATATCGACCACGTCGGCCGCCGTGCCCAGCTCCACGCCGAACACGCTGCTGCTGGACTTGGTGCCGTCGGCGGCGGTGGCGGTGCTCAGTTCGATGCCCTTGCCTGCCACCAGCACGCCTTTGCCGATCAGGTTGGTCGCTGTCATCGACTGGGCGCTGGCCTGGTCGGCCCGCAAGGACTCCAGCGTGGCATTGACCTTGTTGATGCCGGTAACGGTGGACAGCTGCGCCAGCTGGCTGGTCATGGCGGCGTTGTCCATCGGGTTGAGCGGATCCTGGTTCTTCAGCTGGGTCACCAGCAGCAGCATGAACTTGTCCTGGTCGGCCTGCACGCTGTCGGTGGAGGTGGTGCTGGTGCTCGAACTGGTGGCCACCGAGTTGGTGGTCACGGTCTTGGGGGTATCGATAATGCCGCTGACTGCCATGATGATTCTTTCTATCAGTTCTGACCGATGGTCAGGGTTTTGTTCAACATCGACTTGGCGGCGTTCATCACTTCCACGTTGTTCTGGTAGGAACGCGACGCCGACAGCATGTTGACCATCTCGTCGACCGGATTGACGTTGGGCATGGTGACGTAGCCCTTGTCGTCGGCCAGCGGATTTTGCGGGTCGTATTTCATTTTCATCGGCGACTGGTCTTCCACCACCTGCTTGACGCGCACGCCGGTGGACGCGCCGCCATTGGTCGGCGGCGTCGCCTCGAACACGACCTGGCGCGCACGATAGGCTTCGCCGGTGGAACTGGTGCCGCTGTCGGCGTTGGCCAGGTTCGAGGCGGTCACGTTGAGGCGCTGGGCTTGCGCGCTCATGGCCGAACCGGAAACATTAAAGATGCTGAAGAGGGACATGATCAGGCTCCTCAGTTACCGGACTGCAGGGCGTTCATCATGCCCTTGATCTGCGCGTTGATCATGGTCAGGCTGGCCTCGTAGCGCACCGCGTTGTCGGCAAACTGGTTGCGCTCGACGTCCATGTCGACCGTGTTGCCATCGACCGCGCCCTGGACCACGCCCCGGTACAGCAGCGGCGTGCCGTCAGCCAGCAGGCCGCCATCGGACGGCGGGTTCGGGAAGTGGCGCGCGGCGGTTGTCTTCATGCTGGCGGCGGCGATCGGGCTGGCCTTTTCCACGGCCGCCTTCATGGCGCTGGAAAAATCGATGTCACGCGCCTTGTAATTGGGCGTGTCGGCATTGGCAATATTCGAAGCAAGCACGGTCTGGCGCTTTTCGCGCAAGTTCAGGGCCGATTCGTTAAAGCGCATGTAGTCGTCGAGCTTGGAAAGCATGGTGGCCTCCGGGTGTATGAACAGGATCGATGATACGGAGTTGCTTCCGCGAACCATCAACCGAGCAGCGGCGGCTTTTCCACCTTATTCCACGCTTCAAGCGCGGTGCGGTTCTCTATCATGGCAGCATTGAATGGAAGGCCTGCGCCATGACCCCACGTCTCGTTACACTGTTAATTTTCGCCGCGCTGCTGCCGGTGCTGCCCCAGGCCCACGCCCAGGGCCGGCAAGATGCGGCCGGCATCAAGCGCACCGTTGATGAGTTTCTCAAGATACAAAGCGGCGGCCTGCCGGGCCAGGTCACGGTGGCCGTGGGCGCCATCGACCCGCGCCTGAACCTGGCCGCCTGCCCTGCCCCGCAGGCATTCTTCTCGCCGGGCGCACGCGCCTGGGGCAAGACCACGGTCGGCGTGCGCTGCACGGCGCCGGCCGCCTGGACCCTGTATGTGCAAGCGAGCGTGACCGTGATGGGCGACTATGTCGCCAGCGCCGCGCCCTTGGTGCAGGGCCAGGAGATCGAGGAACGCCAGCTGGTCGTGCTGCAGGGCGACCTGACCAGCCTGCCGGCGGGCGTGGCCACCGATGTCAGCCAGGTGATCGGCCGCAGCACCAATGCATCATTGCCGCCAGGCACTCCCTTGCGTCTTGATACCTTGCGCAGCAAGCCGGTGGTGCAGCCGGGCCAGCTGGTGCGGCTGGTGTCCTCCGGCAGCGGTTTCAGCGTGTCGGCCGAGGCCCGCGCCATGAGCACGGCAACCGATGGCCAGGTGGTGCGGGTAAAAACCGCATCGGGACAACAGATCAGTGGTATCGCCAAAGCCGGCGGACTGGTGGAGGTGGCGTTTTAAAGGATGGGCAAAAGCTGGGGGTGTTGGCACGATGGCGCTAAAGTTTCTCAAACGCGCGCCGTTATAGACTCAGATCCCGGAGTATCACACTCCACCCAGTGAAGGAAGTGCTGTGAAAATCAACGATACAACTTTAAAGAACACGCCAGGCTTGCCTGCAACCAACAGCCCGCCCGCCACGACCACCCGCAGCGCGGAGACGGCGGTGCAGTCGTCCACCCCGGCTGCGACCGACAGCGTACGGTTGTCGCCGCAGGGCCAGGCCATGGCAGCGAGCGCCACCAACGGCGCCGGCGCCGTGTTCGACAGCAAAAAAGTCGAACGCATCAAGCTGGCAATTGCCGATGGGCAGTTCCAGGTCAACTCGGAAAAAGTGGCGGATGGCTTGCTCGATACGGTCAAGGATCTGCTGCACTCAAGACAACGTTAGGATAGATCATGACCACGGTCACCCCGCTCGACAATCTGCGCGAAGAAGCGCACATCATGACCACCTTGCTGGATTTGCTCAAGCAAGAACAGCAGATGCTGGTATCGGCGGAGATTGAAGGCCTGGATGTGGTCACCAACAAGAAAACCGTGCTGATCGCGCAGATGACCCTGCTGTCGGCCCAACGCCACCGCGCCCTGGGCAAGGCCGGCTTTCCGGCCGAAGAGGCTGGCATGGAAGCCTGGATCGCCGCCAGCGGCGATGACGACATTGCCCGCGCCTGGACTGCACTGCTCGACACCACGCGCGAAGCCAAGGAATGCAACCGCGTCAACGGCATGCTGATCAACAAGCAAATCAATAACACCCAGGGCGCACTGGCGGCCCTGCGGCCTTCGACCGGTGGGCAGACGTATAGCGCAACCGGCATGTCGAATCCGATTCCAAGAAGCAGAGGCTTCCTGGCTGGCTAAAGCCCGCGGGCTTGATTATTGCGTAGCAGGCGCTGCGGCCGGGGTTACCGTTGGTGCGGTCGCAGGTGTGCCATCGGTCGGCAACTCCGTCACCGGATCAGGCAAGCCCGACAGGATTGTGACCGCCACCCGGCGGTTGCGGGCGCGGCCGATGGGGTCGTCGTTCGAGGCGACCGGCACGTTCGAGCCGAAGCCCACTGCCGTCAAGCGCGCGGGCGCCACGCCATTTTCCACGAATAAACGCACCACGCTGCTGGCGCGCACCGACGACAGTTCCCAGTTCGACGGGAATTGCGCATTGCTGATCGGCAGATCGTCGGTGTGGCCCTCGACCTGCACGTTATGGGTGTCGTTCTTGAGCAGCACGCCCACCGCGCTCAGCGCTTCCACCGATTCCGGCGTCAGGCGCGCATCGGCCGGGTCGAACAGCACGCTGGCATTGATTTCCACGCTCACGCCGCGGCTGTTTTGCGTTACACGTACTTTCCCCTCCTTGACCAGCGGCGCCAGCGTGGACAGCAAGTCCTGCGCCAGCCGGGTCATTTCCTGGCGCTCCTGTTTCAGCATTTCGGCGCGGCGTTTCAGGGCGGGATTGGGGATCGGCAGGTTGGGCACTTGCGTGTTGACCGGCGGCGACGAACCGGCGCCGCCAAAGGCGTCACCCAGGGCATCGGAAAACACCTTGTACTTGCCGATATTGACCGACGAGATCGCGTACATGACGACGAAGAACGCGAACAGCAGGGTAATGAAATCGGCGTACGAGATCAGCCAGCGCTCGTGGTTTTCCACCTCATCGTCGAACTTTTTGCGGGCGCGCCGGTGGTACATCTCAGTGCTCGCGCATCAAGGTGGCGATGCGCTCTTCGATCACGCGCGAGTGGTCGCCGGTGGCAATATCGTAAAACACGGCAGCGGCAATTTCCTGCTGGTGCACATGCTGGTTGACGATGGCCTTGAGCTTGTTGGCGATCGGATAGAAAAACAGGTTGGCCAGGCCCACGCCGTAAATCGTCGAGACGAACGCGACCGCGATGCCGGCGCCCAGCTTGGTGGGGTCGGTGAGATTTTCCATCACGTGGATCAGGCCCAGCACGGCGCCGAGGATGCCGATGGTGGGCGCGTAGCCGGCCGCCGATTCCCACACCCGCACGGCCAGCCGCTCCTCGGTTTCGTATGCGGTGATTTCGGTGTCGAGCAAATGGCGCAGCTTGTCGGGGTTGATGCCATCGACGATCAGGCGCAGGCCCTTGGTATTGAATTTATCCTTGGAGGCCAGCATGTGGCGCTCGAGCGACAGCAGACCGTCGCGGCGCGCGGCCAGGTTCCAGGCGCTGATGTCGCGCGCCAGTGCGGCCCGCGTGTCCGGCGGCGGCGCGAACACCATGCGCAACATCTTCATGCCGCGCACGAAGGTGCGCAGCTTCGATTGCAGCAACACGGCGCCGAAGGTACCGACCACCACGATGGCAAACGCGGCCGGCTGCACCAGCGAGGACAGCTTGCCGCCCTCCATGGTCTGGCCGATGGCAATGCCGATCAGCGCAATGACGACACCGGCTATGCTGGCCCAGTCCATGCCTTCTCCCTGAGGTTGGCCCGCAGGCGCGCCACGGCTTGCGTATGCAGCTGCGATACGCGCGATTCCGATACACCCATCACGGCGCCGATTTCCTTCAAGTTGAGCTCCTCTTCGTAGTACAGCCCCATCAGGATCTTCTCGCGCTCGGGCAAGGCATCGATGGCGTTGATCACGGCCTGGCGGAAGTCGGTGTCGAGCAGCGCGCGCAGCGGATCGGACTCTTCATCGGAGCAATAGCGGTCGAGGAAGCTGTCGTTGCCGTCGTCGTCATGGAAGTCCTCGTAGTACACCAGCTGGTGGCCGCCGCCGTCGGACAGCATGTCCTGGTAATCGGACAGCGACAGCTTGAGCGACTTGGCCACTTCCGACTCGGTCGGTGGATGGCCGAGCTTTTGTTGCAGCGTGCTCATGGCCGCTTCGATCTTGCGCATGTTCTGGCGCATCGAGCGCGGCAGCCAGTCGCTGGTGCGCAGCTCGTCGAGCATGGCGCCACGGATGCGCAGCACGGCATAGGTCTCGAACTGCGCACCATGGGTTTCTTCGTAACGGTTGATGGCGTCGAGCAGCCCGATCATGCCGGCTTGCACCAGATCATCGACCTCTACGCTGGGCGGCAACTTTGCCTTCATGTGATGGGCAAGACGCTTGACCAACGGCATGTGCTCCGTCAGCAAGGTGTTCTTGTCCGCTTTCCCTTTGACCGTGTACATAGCCTATTGTTTTACTTTCAAGCGCTAAAATGATTGCCGCTCCCCGTCTGGAAAGAAGGCGAGCCAGCCAGCGCAAAGCGCCCCGCCAGTTGACGAAACGCCACCGATGCACCGGCCAGCGGAAACGCATCCACCACCGCGCGACCCAAACGCGCGGCGCGCTGCAGGTATTCATCGGCCGGCACCGAGCCCATCGAGACCAGGTTGACGGCCAGGTAACGACTGGCAGCTTGTGCCATATTATCGTAAACCAACTTAGCTTCGGCTTCCGATGCACCGGTGACAAGAATTCCGAACGGCCGGCGGCCCAATTCCTGGTTCAACTGCTTGATTAAACTGTAGGCAGCCTTGATCGAAGCAGCGCTGGCCGACACTTGCACCACGATCTCGGAACTGGCCATGACCGGCACCGGGAACGACTCGCCGTCGAACTCGCCATCGACAATTACCATGCCGGTCTGCTTGACCAGCACGTCGAAAGCCTTGGCCAGGCGGCGGGTTTCATCGGGGCCGCTGCGCGGCATGCCGCGCGTCATCGACGCCACGGCAAAGCCCTGCGGCGCCTGGTGCAGCACCTGGTTCAATGCGCATTCCTGGCGCGCCACGTTGAGCAGGCTGGCGCCGCCGTCGAGGCCGAGCCGGCTGGCCACGCCGCGGGCGCTGGCGCACGCGTCCATCAACAGCACGTCGTTGCCGGCCCGGGCCAGCGAAGCGCCCAAGTTGACCAGCATGGCGCCCTTGTCGTCCTGCGCGGTGGCGGACAAAAAGGTGACGATGCGGGGCTTGGGCCCCGCCAGCATGCGGCGCAGGCCTTCGGCCTGGTCGAAATCGAAATTAGCCAAGGTGGACCTCGCGCATTGCGTTGTTTTGATTGCCCGACATCAGCAATGGCAGTTCATGGTCCAGGTACTGGGTGCTCGCCACGTCGCGTTTCAGTTTGAAGGCGCGGTCGATCAGGTAGGCCGGATCGGCCAGGTGCAGGTCTTCCGGCACCCGCTGGCCGTTCGAAACGTAGAACAGGTTGAGCTTCTGGCGGATCACCACGTCGAGCACGTTGCCGATCGCTGCCGCTTCGTCGAGCTTGGTCATGATGCAGCCGGCCAGGCCGCTGCCCTGGTAGGCGCGCACCACTTCCGACAGGGTTTCCTGGGTAGCCGTGGCATTCAGGCACAGCAGGCGCTTGACGTCGGAGCCGGCGCCTTGCAGCATCGAGACCTGCTCGGTGACCATCTGGTCGCGCTGGCTCACGCCCACGGTATCGATCAGCACCGTGTGCTTGTTGCGCAATTCCTTGAGGGCGATGCGCAGGTCCGCTTCGTCCTTGACCGAGTGCACCATCACGCCGAGGATCTTGCCGTAGATGCGCAGTTGTTCATGGGCGCCGATGCGGTAGGCGTCGGTGGTGATCAGCGCCAGCTTCTCGGGGCCGTGGCGCATCACGCAGCGCGCGGCCAGCTTGGCGGTGCTGGTGGTTTTACCGACGCCGGTCGGGCCCACCAGCGCGAACACGCCGCCCTGGTCGATCAGCGCATCTTCGTTGGCCATGGCCGACAGGTTGCGCGTCAACACGGTTTTAATCCAGCGCATGCTGTCGGCGGCGTCGCGGCCGGCCGGCAGCTTGTCGATCAGGTAGCGCGACAGGCTGGCCGAAAAACCGGCGGCCAGCATCTCGCGCAGCACGGCCGCCTTCTGCGGCTCGCGGGCCTGGGTGCTGCCCCAGGCGATTTCCGCCAGCTGGGTTTGCATCATGCCGCGCATGGCGCGGATTTCGCTCATCATGTCCTGCATTTCAGCGGCGGCGCTCTGCTTGGCGCTGGCTACGGCCGAGGCGACCATGGCGCTGACCTGGTCGGCATCGAGTTGCGGTGAGCGCGGCTGGGCTGGCATGCTGGCCGGCGCTGCTGCAGCAGCGGTCTTGGTGGCGTACGACGATGGCGAGGCGACCACGCGGCGTGGCGGCTGCTGGGCCTGTTGTGCCTGTTGTGCCTGTTGGGCAGCGTGGTGGTGCAGCGGTTGCATCGTCTGCTGAGGCGGCTGTGCTTGGCGTGCCGTCGGCTGCATGGTCTGCTGAGGTGGCTGCGACTGGCGTGGCGCCATGTAAGGCGCTTCGTCGAAATGGGGCTCGAGGCGCGCATCGAGGCGCTGGCTGCGTTGCGCGATGGCGGCGTCGAAGTCGAGCGAAGGGGCCGGCTCGGCCATCGGCGAGTGCGGCGCCGGCATCGCCAGCGAAGCGGCGTCGTCGTTAGCCAGGGCCAGGATTTCCACCATGCCATCGGCCTGGCGGTTGGACAGGATCACGGCATCGGGCCCCAGCGCTTCGCGAACCTTGCGCAATGCCTCGCGCGACGTGGGCGCGGTGAATTTTTTCACGTTCATGGCCGGCTCCCCAGGAACTGGCTGACGCGGGGTTGCAAGGTAATGTAGGCCATCGATGACTCCTGTAGCTTGAGCAATGCATCGCGCGGCTGCGACGCTTCTATCACTCGGACAGTGCCATTATTGACGATGCACTCAGGAAACGATCTGATGAACAGGCGGGGAAATGGGCCGCATTTCAATGCGGCCGTGCGGAATGGTCAGGCTTGGTCATTCGGTACGGAAAACGGCGTCGAGCGAATCAGCGTGGACAAAGTTTTTTGCCCACTGATTGAGCAGGTCTGCCGGTGCATCTTCCAGCATGATTTGCACCGGCAAACTTAACGGACCGAACCGGGCTTTAAGCATCAGGGACAGCAACTCAGCACAACCGCGCCGCTGCCCTTGCTCCAGACCTTGCTCCAGACCTTGTTCCAGACCTTGTTGCAGGCCTTGCTCCATGCCTTTCTTGATCCCATTTTCCATACCTATACGTTCGATAGAAGACAAGTATGTCATGTCAGTCCTCCTTTCCAGTTCAACAATCCCTGATCGCAGGCGCTGCTCCAGCGCTGGCGGCAAGCGCATAATCCAGTCCATCACCCGATAGAGATCGATGATACGCTGCCGGTCCCAGTCGCGCTCATACAACATCTTGGTGAGTTTCCACTTGGCGATGCGGCGTCGATGTGCGTCGTTACGCGTATTCTGTGCCAGCAAATGCGCTGCGCTGACCAGCGCGAACGGATTTTCCTGGCTCGCCAGGTCGGGGATGACGTATGCGTAATCCTGCATTTTTGCGATCGGAAAATCAAGCTGCATCGTGCAGCCGAGCTGCTGCCAGCCGAAACCGGTCGGACGCCAGTGGCGATTCTCGTCGGTCAGCAACGCCATGCTCGCCACGGGGTGGCGGTAGCGGTCATACACGCGGTAGTTGTAGATGAACATGCGCTCGGCAAAATCGGCATCGCGCCAGCCCTGCACTTCCAGGTGCACCAGCACCCATTGCTCGTCGCCATTGAGCTTGCGCACACTGACCAGCTTGTCCAACAAGCGTTTGCCGAGCTCGGCATCACGCGACAACGCCGCCAGTTCCTGGTCGAGAAACACGTGCGGCAGCGACCAGTCGATTTGCGCATGCGCCTGGGGGAAGTAGAAAGCCATGAATTCCGGAAAGTGATGCATGACCACTTCCTTCCATGGCGAATCGTAGTCGTCGCTCATATGCCAAGTTTTAGACTTGGCACAGGGCGCGGTTTGATGCAGATCAAACGCGCGCCGGACGGTGCGAGATTACGTCTGGCCTACCAGCGCGGTCACGCGAATGGTTTTGCTCTCCGGGATTTCAGCATGCGACAGCACTTTCAGCTGCGGCAGCGCGCGCCGCAGGAAGCGCGACAGCAAGGCGCGCAGCGGGCCCGGCACCAGCAGCACCGGCGTCAGTCCCATCGCCTCCTGCTGCTGCGCCGCATTCGCCGCCTGCTGGGCAATGGTGTCGGCCAGGCCGGGTTCGATGCCGGCGCCGTCCGGGCCGCTGGCAGCCAGCGCCTGCATCAACAGGCGTTCCAGGCGATTATCCAGGGTCATCACCGACAGCTCGTTGGTGCCAGGGAACAGCTGCTGGACGATGGCGCGGCCCAGCGCCATGCGCACCAGCGCGGTCAGGTCGCTTGGGTCTTGCGTGTGCACGGTGTGCTCGGCCAGGGTCTCGATAATGGTGCGCATATCGCGGATGTGCACGCCTTCGACCAGCAGGTTTTGCAGCACTTTTTGCAGCGTGGACAGCGACACCATTTTCGGCACCAGGTCTTCCACCAGGCGCGGCGCTTCCTTGGCCAGGTGGTCGAGCAGCGCCTGCACTTCGGCCCGGCCCAGCAGTTCCGATGCATGGGTGGAAATCAGGTGGTTCAAATGCGTGGCCACCACGGTGCCGGCATCGACTACCGTGTAACCCATGCCCTGCGCCTGGTCGCGCAAACTGGCGTCGATCCAGGTGGCGGGGAGGCCAAAGGCCGGATCGGTGGTCACCAGGCCCTGCAGCGTGCCGCTGGCCATGCCGGGATTGATCGCCAGGAACTGGCCGTTGAACGCTTCGCCCATGCCCACTTCCACGCCCTTGAGGGTGATGCGGTAGGCCGACGGTTTCAGTTCCAGGTTGTCCCGGATGTGCACCGGCGGCGCCAGGAAGCCGACCTCTTGCGCGAACTTCTTGCGGATGCCCTTGATGCGCTTGAGCAGTTCGCCGCCCTGGGTTTTATCGACCAGTGGAATCAGGCGGTAGCCCACTTCCAGGCCCAGGGTATCGACCGGCATCACGTCCTGCCAGCTCGCTTCTTCCTGCTCCGGCGCCGGCGGCGCGGCGGCGGCGGCGGCCGCCGCCGCTTCCGCCTCGGCCTTGGCCTTGCCCACCGGGCCACCGGTGACTTTTTCCTTGCGGGCCATCATGTAGCCGGCGCCGAGGATGGCGCCGCCGATGGTCAGGAACATCACGTTCGGCATGCCGGGAATCAGGCCCAGGCCGAAGATGATGCCACCGGTGACGTACAGCACTTCCACGCGTGCAAACAGTTGCGACACCATCTGGGTACCGATGTCCTGCTCACTGGCCACGCGCGACACCACGATACCGGCCGCGATCGAGATGATCAGCGATGGAATCTGCGCCACCAGGCCGTCACCGATGGCCAACAGCGTGTAGATCTGCGCCGCTTCGCCGAACGGCAGGCCGTGCTGGATCACGCCGACCAGCAAGCCGCCGATGACGTTGATCACGGTGACCAGGATGCCGGCCACGGCATCGCCGCGTACGTATTTACTGGCGCCGTCCATCGCGCCATAGAATTCCGCTTCCTGCGAGACTTCGTTGCGGCGCTTGCGGGCGTCCGCCTCACCGATCAGGCCGGCATTCAGGTCGGCGTCGATCGCCATCTGCTTACCTGGCATGGCGTCCAGGGCGAAACGCGCGCCCACCTCGGCGATACGGCCTGCGCCCTTGGTTACCACGATAAAGTTGATAATGGTCAGGATGATGAACACCACGATACCGACCGTGTAATTACCGCCGATCAGGAAATGGCCGAATGCTTCCACCACTTTACCGGCAGCATCCGCGCCAGTGTGGCCTTCAGTCAGCACCACGCGGGTGGACGCGACGTTCAGCGACAGCCGCAGCATGGTCGAGACCAGCAGCACGGTCGGGAACGCCATGAAGTCGAGCGGCTTCACCGTGTACAGGCTGGTCAACAGCGCCACGATCGCCAGCGCGATATTGAAAGTGAAGAAGATGTCGAGCACGAACGCCGGCAACGGCAGGATCATCATCGACAGCATCATGATCAGGAAGATCGGCGCCGCCATCGAAGACTTGTTCTGGCTGGTCGCCAGGCCTTGCAGCCATGGCGGCATTTTGACGTTGCTCATTGCGCTCATGCGGGTGCTCCGTTATTCATGTTTGGTTTGTTGCCGAATTTGTCCACGTACGCCGGGTTGTGCGGATCGAGTTCCGGCGGCACGTCGAGTACCTTCGGTTCGGTCGGCCGTGGCGCGCCGCCCTTGCTGTACATGCGCAGCTGGAAGACGTAGGCCAGCACCTCGGCCACCGCTGCGTACAGCGTGGCAGGAATCTCGTCGCCAATCTCGGCATGCTTGTACAGCGCCCGCGCCAGGGCCGGCGCTTCGAGCATGATGACCTTGTTTTCGCGGGCGATTTCGCGGATCTTGGCGGCGGTTTCGTCGGTGCCCTTGGCGATCACTTTCGGTGCGCCGCGCATGCCGTCGTTGTATTTCAGCGCCACCGCGTAGTGGGTAGGATTGGTGACCACCACGTCGGCGGTCGGCACGTCAGCCATCATGCGGCGGCGGGCCATTTCGCGTTGCAGCTGCCGGATCTTGCCCTTGATTTGCGGGTTGCCGTCCGATTCTTTCGACTCCTGGATCACTTCCTGGCGCGTCATCTTGAGCTTGTCGGCGTAGTGCCACAGCTGGTACGGCGCATCGATGGCGGCGATCAGGCCCAGCGCGCCGACGATGTACAAAAAGCTGCTGCCCAGCATATTGAGCATGTGGGTGGTGCCCAGGCGCAGCGGCTCCACGGCCAGGCCGATGACGGCGTCCTGCTGCTTCATCATTACCATCCACGCCACCACGCCCACCACGGTCGCCTTGGCGATGGCCTTGAACAGTTCCACCAGCGCGTTCTTGGAGAACATATTGCTGATGCCGTTGATGGGGTTGAGCTTGTTGAATTTCGGCACGAAGGCCTTGGCGCTGAACAGCCAGCCGCCGATCAGGATCGGCGAGATCACTGCCACGAACATCAGGGCCAGTCCCAGCGGCAGGCAGGCGATCAGCACGCGGCTGACGTCGAGCGCTACGCGGTGCAGCAAGACGTTGGTATTGAAGATTTGCTCCTGGTCCAGGGTCAGGCCCGAGACCAGCGCGGAATTGAGTTGGCGGATCAGGCTGTCGCCAAAGGTCCACAGGCCGACGCCGGCCGCCATCAACACGGTAAACGTGGCCACTTCGCGCGAACGCGGAATGTCGCCTTCCTCACGCGCCTGCTCGAGGCGCTTCGGTGACGCTGCTTCGGTCTTTTCTGCGTCGCTGCTGTCTGACATGGTGTGTCTGCCGCATGGTTTATTTCGATGTTGCCATTATCGAGTGCGGCAACATCGGACCATCGGTGGAATACGGCAGGTTTTCCGTGCCAGATCAGTGATTCCGTGCGGAAATTAAGAGCGCCTGACATAGCCTTCAGAGCAAGGCGCAGCGACGAAGACAGTACGAACGTACGGCGAGGAGCTGCAACGCTGCTCTGGAGGCTTTGTCAGGCGCTGGCGGGTGCGAGCTTGGCCATGTGTTCGGGGGTCAGGAAGCACCATTCGCCCTCCTCCAGACCCAGCTCTTCCAGGGTCAGGGTGCCGATGGCAGAGCGGTGCAAGGCGCTGCAATGGTTGCCGGCAGCGGCCAGCATGCGCTTGACCTGGTGGTACTTGCCCTGCTCGAGCACGATTTCAAGCTGGTGCTCGCCGCGCTTGACGCAGGTTTGCGCCGCCAGCGGTGCCGGCTCGTCGTGCAGTTGCACGCCGCCCAGCAGCTGGGCCACCAATTCGTCGGTGACCGGATCTTGCGTGGTGGCCTGGTAAATTTTCGGAACATGGCGCTTCGGCGACGATTGGGCATGGATAAATGGCCCATCGTCCGACATCAGCAACATGCCGGTAGTGTCGTGATCGAGCCTTCCGACCGGCTGCACTTCGCGCCAGGTGAATTGCTCGGGCAACAAGGTCAGCACGCCGGGATGGTGGCTCGGCTTGCGCGAACACTCGAAGTTGGCAGGTTTATACAGGGCGATGTACACGTGTTCGCGCACTACCCACTCTTCCTCGAACACGGTCAGCACCAGGCCGTCGGTTTCAAGCGTTTCTTTGTATTTGTCATGTACGACACCAGCGATGCTCACTTCGCCATCTTCGATAAGGGCGCGGCAGTACTTGCGGGTGCCGAAACCCTGCGATTGCAGGATGCGGTCCAAGGATAATTTGCTCATGGCGCGAATTTTACAGGATGGCTGTACGATTGGGAGGGCGGCGCGCATTATTGATATACATCAAGTTCAGCAATGTTCGCGGGGTTAGACTTCAAACCGCATTAGGAATTCGCCTAACGCACTAGGAAATACTCAGCAGGAAGCTCGCCATGCCCACCACCTATATCCGCACCCTGCTGGCCCGTTCCCACGCCGCCACGCACCGCACCCAGCTCCTGATCAGCCGTTGCCGCCAGGGCTGCCTGCCGGCGCCGGAAGGCCACGCGTCCGCCACCTGCGCGCCGGCCAGCAGCGCGCAAGCCGCGTGGCATGCGCGGCAGCAGCAACTGTTTCTGGACTGGCTGGACGGGGGTGGCATGACACAAGAATCTGCAGGCACCATAGGAAACAGCGGCATTGCGCCGCTGTTTCCAGCACCCTGTACGGGTGCTGACGAGGAATCACAATTCTCTCAAGTCCGCATGCGAGATGCGGTAAGGTAGTTCATTCTTGGTGGATCAAGCTAAGCTTCAACTTCTGCTTCACTTTCTGCTGACAACGAGATAAACAGTTTATATCGACCTCCCTTGGAAAGAACTACACCACCACTATAGCCGAACTGGTAGCAGATGCAAGCAAGTCGGTATTGATAATGTTAATCGGTTTGGCTTGAGCGACAGCAAACCCGGTATCTCGCCGCTCAGCGCAGGGTCGGCTTGACGCTTTCCACCGCCGATTTGATGGCGCCCGCGCCCATGGCAGCGCCGAATTTCTTTAGCACGCGCTCCGGCAAGCCCTCGTGGGTGGTGTAGTCGATGATGTCCTCGGCCCGCACGACGTCGCGCGCCACGCTGTCCACGGTGCCGTAGGCGTCCGCCAGGCCCAGGTCGATCGAGCGGGCACCGGTCCAGAATAATCCCGAGAACATCTCAGGGGTTTCCTTGAGGCGTTTGCCACGGCCGGCGCGCACCACGTCGATGAATTGCTGGTGAATTTCGTCGAGCATGGCCTGGGCATACTGGCGGTGCTTGTCGGTCAGCGGGCTGAACGGGTCCATGAACCCCTTGTTTTCACCAGCCGTCAGCAATCGCCGTTCGACCCCCACTTTTTCCATGGCGCCAGCAAAGCCGAAACCGTCCATCAGCACACCGATCGAACCGACGATGCTGGCCTTGTTGACATAAATGCGGTCGGCGCCGGCAGCGATGTAATAGCAACCCGAGGCGCAAATCTCGTCCACCACCACGTACAGCGGCTTCGATGGATAGCCGGCGCGCAGGCGCCGCATCTCGTCCACGATCATGCCGGCCTGGACCGGGCTGCCGCCCGGGCTATTGATGTGCAACACCACGGCCACCGAGCCGCTGTCAGAAAAAGCCTTGTTCAGCGCCGGGATCACGATGGATGCCGCCCCACTGCCCTCGGATTCGATGGCGCCTTCGATCTCGATCAGCGCGGTATGGCGACCCAGGGTTTCCTCGGAGCCGGTCCAGTTGACGTCCATGTAGGTGGCCAGGGCCACCACGATCACCAGCAAGGTGACGGATTTGAAAAAGATGCCCCAGCGGCGCGCCGATTTTTGCTCCTTGAGCGTGGCAAACACCAGCTTTTCCAGCACGGCGCGCTCCCAGTTGCCGGCAGTAGTTGGCGCTGCGGGCGGCACAGGGGTGGCAGGTGGCGGATTGACGCCGCCGGCGTCGCTGTCGCCGGACTTGGGAATGTGGTGGTCGCTCATCGATTACTTAAGTTGGATAGTCAGGCCGCTGGCGGCCGCACGTAGTCGTCCGGTTGCCAGAAAATCTGCTGGTCGCGCTCAACCACGGCAATCGGCCGCAGGCGGCCTCCACGGCAGGGACCGCCCGCGCACACGCCGGTCTCGGGGGCATAGATGGCGCCGTGGGTGGCGCACATCAGGTACGCGCCGCCGGACTCGAAGAATTCGCCTTCCGCCCAATCGAGTTCGATAGGCATATGAGCGCAGCGATTCAGGTAGGCATATGGCGCGCCATCGTAGCGCACCACGAAGCCGGTGCCGGCCGTGCCGTCGGTGTTCACGGCGAAACGCACGCCCTTGCCCCCATCTTCCACGTCGGCGGTGGCGCAGACCAGGATCTCGTCCATCATGCGTTCTCGCTCAGCCATTGGTGCAATTCGGCCACCGTGGCAGCCGAATACACCGGATTGCAGGCGGTCAGTTGTTCGACCGGGTGGGCGCCATATTGCACGGCCACCCCGGCGGCACCGGCATTATTCGCCATCAGCAAATCGTGAGACGTATCGCCGATCATGACCGTACGTCGCATATCCTGGCCTAACTCCCGTGTCAGTTCCTGCAACATGGCAGGATGTGGCTTGGAAAACGTTTCGTCGGCGCACCGGGTGGCGTCGAACAGCGACAACACCTTGACGTCGTTCATGGCGCGGTTCAAACCTACCCGGCTTTTGCCCGTGGCTACTGCCAGGAAGTAACCTTCCTGGGAAAGTTCCTGCAACATGTCGCGTACGCCGGGGAACAGCACCAGTTCGTGGTCGCGCGAGAGGAAGTGATAGCGGTAGCGCTCCACCATGCGCGGGTACCAGGTCGGATCGATATCGGGCAGCACGGCCTGCATCGCCTCGTGCAGGCCGAGGCCGATCACGTGGGCGGCCTTGTCGTCGCGCGGCACCGGCAGGCCGAGGTCGCGCGCGGCTGCCTGGATGCAACGGACAATGGTGGCCGTCGAGTCCATCAGCGTGCCATCCCAATCGAACACGATTAAATCAAATTGCTTTCTTGCCATGAATTCAGCCGCTGCACGCAGCGCGCCCCTAAATATTTGCGATTAGTTAATTGGTTTGCCCAAGCTTACCAAGAATCGCTCACATTCGGCGGCTAAAGGTGCGTTCAGCGTCATGATTTTTCCGGAGTCCGGATGGGTGAACGTAATTTGATGCGCATGCAGGAACATTCGCTTCAGCGCGCCGCGCTGCGCATCGGCTTTCAATAGCGCGCGGTTGAGGGCGAAATCGCCGTATTTGTCGTCGCCGAGGATCGGGAAGCCCGAAGCCGACAGGTGCACGCGGATCTGGTGCGTGCGGCCGGTTTTCAGTTCCGCTTCCAACAAGGCGAAGCCTGCAAACTTTTTGAGCAGCGAAAACACGGTATGCGACGGCATCCCTTCCGGATTGACCGCTACGCGGCGCTCGCCCTCGGCGGTGGAATACTTGTGCAGCGCCAGTTTGACGTGCTGCCGCGCATTTTTCCAGTCGCCCGCCACCATGGTGAGATAACGCTTGTCGGTATCGCCATCGCGCATCTGTTCGTGCAGATTGGTCAGCGCCGAGCGCTTTTTGGCCAGCAGCAGCAAACCCGAGGTGTCGCGGTCGAGCCGGTGCACCAGCTCCAGGAACTTGGCGTCGGGGCGCGAGGCGCGCAATTGTTCGATCACGCCGAACGACACGCCGGAGCCGCCATGCACGGCCACGCCGGCCGGCTTGTCGATCACCAACAGGTGGCTGTCTTCGAAAATCACCTTGAATTCGGCGGCTGGTACGTGGGCGGTGTCGGCCTTTTCCGCGATGCGGATTGGCGGAATGCGGACCATATCGCCTTCGACCAGGCGATACAACTGGTCGATACGGCCCTTGTTGACGCGCACCTCGCCTGAACGCAGGATGCGATAGACGTGACTCTTCGGTACACCTTTGCAAATTCGCAACAAGTAATTATCGATCCTTTGTCCAGCGTCTTCTTCGGAAATAGTGACGAACTGCGCCTGCAGCGGGACTTGCGACGAGGGGACTGCGCCGGTGGTCGCGGAATGTGACGGGGGGACAACATCATTTTGCATCTTCATTTAAGCTGTCTTCCCAGAAATCTCTCTAAGTCCTTCATTTTGAATATATAATCATTTCGCTGCGGCATACACTGCGGCTGGTGTAAGAAGAAAAGCATATTTTACACAGGGGCGTCCCACCTGGCCTCGCCTAATTGCAAATTCAGGGGGAAATACGTATACGCACCACCCTTGCCGATATCAAGGTTGCACCGTTGTTGTAATCGGTTAGTGGCAGGGAGGCAGGATCAGAATGATAGTATTGTAAGGATAAAGTGCGGCCAGCCGGTCAAGAGTCGGCTGGCCGATTGATGAAGTTGATAACGCTTGCCGTTTCCGCCGGACCCCATGCTTTGCTGCAAGCTCAACGGATGGCTGTCACCAGCCCTGTAACATTTCAGCCCGGCACACTGTCGTCGCTGCGATATTGATTACTTGTAGTATGTAAGCTTGAGGATTTGGCTCTCAACGTTGCTGCTCACCGCCTGTATTTCTCTGCCGTCCTTAAGGGCCGCATGGAGGGGTACAGGTGATGCGAGCCCGCGGCCTGACGTTCAGCCTCTCAGCGCCCAGTTGCGTCCGCAGCGCCGGTTACCTCCCGCGCTGCTGGCTCCGCACAGAATGGGCAATACCCCCCGCAATCGTTCTGATTCTTCGCGTATACCCCAAAACCTTCGTCGCCGGCTTCCACGAGCCGACGGCATAGAGCTGGCCTACGGGTCGCGGAGTTAAAAAAAATGAAACGCATGTTGTTTAATGCTACGCAGCAAGAAGAACTGCGCGTAGCGATTGTCGATGGTCAGAAACTGATCGATATCGATATCGAAACCGCCGGACGCGAACAGCGCAAGTCCAATATTTACAAAGGCGTGATCACCCGCATCGAACCATCGCTCGAAGCTTGCTTCGTCAGCTATGGCGAAGATCGCCACGGTTTCCTCCCATTCAAAGAAGTAGCGCGAACTTATTTCAAGGAAGGCGTCGATGTTCGCAACGCGTCCGTCAAGGAAGCATTGCGCGAAGGCCAGGAAATCATGGTCCAGGTCGAAAAGGAAGAGCGCGGCAACAAAGGCGCCGCCCTGACCTCGTTCGTATCGCTGGCCGGCCGCTACCTGGTCCTGATGCCGAACAACCCGCGTGGAGGTGGTGTTTCGCGCCGCGTCGAAGGTGAAGAGCGCCAGGAACTGCGCGAAACCATGGACAAGCTCGACCTGCCAGCAGGCATGTCGGTCATCGCTCGCACCGCCGGCATCGGCCGCAATGTCGATGAACTGCAGTGGGACTTGAACTACCTGATGCAACTGTGGCGCGCAATCGAAGGCGCTGGCAAATCGGCTTCCGGCGCCTTCCTGATCTACCAGGAGTCGTCGCTGGTGATCCGCGCCATCCGCGATTACTTCCAGCCCGATATCGGCGAGATCCTGATCGATACCGACGAGATCTACGAGCAGGCGCACCAGTTCATGAGCCACGTGATGCCCGACATGGTGCACCGTGTAAAGCGTTACAGCGACGACGTACCGCTGTTCTCGCGCTTCCAGATCGAACACCAGATCGAAACCGCCTACAGCCGCACCGTGCCGCTGCCATCTGGCGGCGCCATCGTCATCGACCACACCGAAGCCCTGGTGTCTGTTGACGTCAACTCGGCCCGCGCCACCCGCGGTTCCGACATCGAAACCACCGCCTTCAACACCAACTGCGAAGCGGCCGAAGAAGTGGCCCGCCAGCTGCGCCTGCGCGACCTGGGCGGCCTGATCGTGATCGACTTCATCGACATGGAAGTGGCCAAGAACCAGCGCGAAGTGGAACAGCGCCTCAAGGATGCGCTGCACCACGACCGTGCCCGTGTCCAGATGGGCAAGATTTCGCGCTTCGGCCTGATGGAACTGTCGCGCCAGCGCCTGCGTCCGTCGCTGTCGGAAGGCTCGCACGTGACCTGCCCGCGCTGCTCCGGCACCGGCCACATCCGTGATACCGAATCGTCGGCCCTGCAAGTCCTGCGCATCATCCAGGAAGAGGCGATGAAGGAAAACTCGGCCACCATCCACGTGCAAGTACCGGTCGATGTGGCAGCGTTCCTGCTCAACGAAAAACGCGGCGAAGTGCTGAAAATCGAGAACCGTCACCGCATTTCCGTGATTCTGATCCCGAACAAGCACCTCGACACGCCGCACTACAAGCTCGAGCGCATCAAGCATGACGATCCGCGCCTGGAGGACAGCCAGGCCAGCTACAACCTGGCCGAGCAAGCGGAAACCGACATGGCCTACAGCAAGCGCCAGAAGGAAGAAGCCAAGCCACGCCAGGAAGCCATGGTCAAGACCATCACCCCTGACCAGCCAGCACCGCTGGTCGAGCGCAAGCCGGCCGAAACCGTCATCACGCCAGCGCCGGCCCCGGTGCCGGCGCCAGCGCCAAAAGGTTTCTTTGCCAAGCTGTTCAGCTTCCTGAGCCCGGAACCGGCAAAACCGGTTCTGCCGCAGCAGCCGACCATCGTGGTCAAGGCGCCGTCGCCAGACCGTAATGCCGACCGCAACGCCACCCGTGGCCCACGCGGCCGTACCCGCACCGGCAAAAATGGCCGTCCGGAACGTGAAGAGCGCGAACCAGGCGCCGCCCGTCCGGTTTCGGACGAGACCAAGGCCGCCGACGCCGGCCGCCCGGCCCGTCCACCGCGTCCACCACGCGAACCACGTGAAGGCCGCGAACCACGCGAAGGCCGCGACGGTGCGCCAGCCGAAGGCCAGCCGCCGCGCGAACGTACTGAACGCGCCGAGCGTCCTGAACGCGCGGAACGTCCCGAGCGCGGCGAGCGTCCGGAACGTGGCGAGCGTCCGCCACGCGAACCGCGGCCACCACGTGAACCACGTGTCGACAAGGCGCCGGTGGAAGCCAAGGTTGATGAGCTGGCACTGGGCGCAGGAGCACCGGTTGCCGCAGCGTCGGTTGCCGCCTCGGGCACCTTCGCAGCAGGCGTGTTGGCCCCTGCGACGGGTCCTGAAGCCGAAGCCACCAGCATCCTGAAAACCGCACCGAATGCCGGTCCGGAAGGCGAAGCGCAAGACCTGGCAGGCGAAGGCGATGAGCCGCGTCGTCGCCGTCGTCGTGGCGGCCGCAACCGTAACCGTCGTGATCGTGATGGCGAAGGCCAGGACAACGAGGCAGGCGAAGGCAGTGAGGGCGCCGATGGCGAGCAAGGCTACACCGAGCGCGATGGTGCGCCGGTCGCTGCCGTTGCAGCACCGGCAGCAGCCGCAGCCGCCGCAGTTGAGGCTGCTCCTGCCGCCCAACAAGCGCCGGCACCAGTTGCCGAGCCTGTCGTGGCTGCCGCCACGCCGGCAGCGGACGTCGCCCCGGCCGCGCCAGTTGTTGCCAGCGAAGCAGCACCAACAGTAGCAGAGCCAGCCGCTCCGGTGGCCGAAGCAGCGCCAGTGGTATCGGTAGCAGCACCGGCTGCAGCGGAAGCGCCAGCAGCATCGGCGGCAAGTGCTGCAGCCGAAGCACCAGTGGCACCTGCTGCGCCTGCTGAGCAGGTTGCACCAGCAGCGCCGGCCGTGGCAGAAGCCGCGCCAGCGCCGGTGGCAGCAGCCGAGGTGGAAGCGCCAGTTGCGCCAGCACCGGTTGCCACAGCGCCTGTAGCCGAAGCCGCTGTGGTAGCAGCCGCTGAGGTAGCAGCCGCTGAGGTAGCAGCCCCAGCGGTAGCAGCCCCTGTAGCAGCAACGGCGGTTGCCGAAGCAGCGCCAGCACCGGTTGCAGCAGCGCCAGTCCCTGCACCAGTGGCGGCTTCTGCTCCAGTAGCGACTGCTGCTCCTGCTGCGGTGGAGGCGCCGGCCCCTGCTCCAGTGGCAACTCCGGCACCAGCGCCAGTCGCGGTACCTGCCCCAACCGCAGCGCCTGCACCTGTGGCAGCAGCGACCCCGGCCGACCTGCAAGCCGTGCTCGGCTCCGCCGGCCTGACCCTGGCGGCCACCGATCCGGAAAAACTGCGCGCCGCGCAGGAAGCTGCCGCCAAGGTGGTAGCGCCGGTCCGCGTGCCACGCGAGCGCAAGCCGCTGCCGCCGCAGAACGACGAGCCGATGGTGCAGGTCGACACGCGCCGCTGATCATCGCGGTGAGCTGATCAAAGGGAAGCCTCGCGCTTCCCTTTTTTTATGCACTGGCGCAGCCGGCAAAAGCTCATCGGGCACGGTTGCCCTGGCCGGGTGCATGGCTACGAGCAACGCCCGCTCGTGGTATCGTAAGCACATGGCGCAGTCAGGACAGCGCGGCACTACCTTTCAATCCCAGCAAGTTTAGAGTTCAGACCACGAGTCATGTCAGAGAAAGTCATCATGATGACCGCGCAGCGCGCCAGCGCGCCGGCCATCCCCTTCCCGCTCGAAGCGCCCACCGGATTGCTTGCCGACCGCCTGGCGCGGCCGCTGCACGACCTGCGCATCTCGGTCACCGACCGCTGCAATTTCCGCTGCGTGTACTGCATGCCCAAGGCGGTGTTCAACAACGATTACCAGTACCTGCCGCATACCGCGCTGCTGTCGTTCGAGGAAATTACCCGTATCGCCCGCATCTTCATTGCCCACGGCGTCGAGAAAATCCGCCTGACCGGCGGCGAACCGCTGCTGCGCAAGAATCTCGAACGCCTGATCGGCATGCTGGCCGAACTCAAAACGGTCAGCGGCAAGCCGCTCGACCTCACGCTCACCACCAATGCCTCGCTGCTGGCGCGCAAGGCGCAGTCGCTCAGGGACGCCGGTCTGCAACGGGTCACCGTCTCGCTCGATGCGCTCGACAACGCCACCTTCCAGCGCATGAACGATGTCGATTTCACGGTCGATGACGTCTTGAAGGGGATCGACGTGGCGCACCAGGTGGGCCTGGGGCCGATCAAGATCAATATGGTGGTCAAGGGTGGCATGAACGACCAGGAAATTCTGCCGATGGCGCGCTACTTCAAGGATACGCCGTACATCCTGCGCTTTATCGAATACATGGACGTGGGCGCCTCCAACGGCTGGAAGATGGATGAAGTGATTCCATCGTCGGAAGTGGTGCGCCGCATCGGCGCCGAACTGCCCCTGGCGCCGGTGGCCGCCAACTACAGCGGCGAGACCGCCGCGCGCTGGCGGTACGCGGACGGCAGCGGCGAGATCGGCCTCATTTCCAGCGTCACCCAGGCCTTTTGCAGCGACTGCTCGCGCGCGCGCCTGTCCACCGAGGGCAAGGTATATACGTGCCTGTTCGCCAGCAGCGGCTACGACCTGCGCGCGCTGTTGCGCGCGGGCCGCAACGACGCCGAGATCAGCACCGCGCTCGCGCACCTGTGGCGCGCCCGTGGCGACCGCTATTCCGAGCTGCGCACCAATGATACAGACGGCCTGGCGCGCGGCGCCAGGGTCGAGATGTCCTATATCGGAGGCTGACATGGCACCTGCAAACGTCATCACCGGATGGATACTGGCCGGCGGCCGCGGCACGCGCATGGGCCGCGTGGACAAGGGCCTGCAACCGCTGGGCGACACCACCATGGCCGGCCATGTGCTGGCGCGCCTCAGACCACAGGTGAGCGCCATCGCCATCAACGCCAACCGCAACCTGGCGCAATACCAGGCGCTTGCCGGCCCCGATGTCGCCGTTGTCGCCGATCGCATCGGCGGATTCGAAGGCCCGCTGGCCGGTCTGCAAACCGCCCTGCTGTATTGTGCGGACCACTGCACCGCGCAAGGCGACACCGCGCTCGTGCTCACCGCGCCATGCGACTCGCCTTTCCTGCCGCCGGACCTGGCCGCCCGCCTGCATGCCGCGCTCGTGGCGAACGACGCCGACGTGGCGCTGGCAGTGACCATGGAAACCGATCCGGAAGATGCCAACGCAGCCCCCTACCGCCAGCGCCATCCCGTGTTCAGCCTGATCAGGGCCAACCTGCTGCCGCAACTGGAAGCGTGGCTGGCCACCGGCGCGCGGCGCATGGAAGGCTGGTATCACACGCTGAGCGTGGCCGAAGTGCTGTTCGACGATGCTGCCGCCTTCCGTAATATCAACACGCTCGAAGAACTGCAACGCCATGCGTCCGAGGCCACTGCGGCTGCATCCGCACCGATGGCAACCGGGTCCAAGTCCGCGACTGGAACCAGGACCGGAGCCGGGAGCGAATCCGAAGCCGGGGCCGAAGCCGGGGTCGGCGTTGTGAAAGGGGCTGGGGCCGGTAACGGTGACGACAACAATCCACTGCCGGTGGACCAGGCGCTGCGCCTGATCGCCGCCCGCGTGGCGCCGGTGGCCGAGACCGAAACCGTGGCGCTGCGGGTAGCGCTCGACCGCGTACTGGCAGTCGACATCATCTCGCCCATCGACGTACCCGCCTACGACAACTCGGCCATGGACGGCTACGCGCTGCGCGGCGCCGATTTGCCGAATGTGGAGTCGGGGGCACATCCGGATGCCGGCGCGGTAACGCTGACGGTTGCCGGCATCGCCTACGCCGGCCGCGCCTTCGCCGGCAAGGTTGAACAAGGCCAGTGCGTGCGCATCATGACCGGAGCGGCGATGCCGACCGGATGCGACAGCGTGCTGCCGCAGGAGCTTGCCGCCGCCATTGGCAGCGACAGCGTCACCATCGCCGCCGGCGTGATCGCGCCGGGCGCCAACCGCCGCTTTGCCGGCGAAGACCTGGCGCTGGGCGGCGTGGCGCTGGCTGCCGGCAAACTGCTGCGTCCTGCCGACCTGGGACTGGTGGCTTCGCTCGGCATCGCCGAGGTGGCGGTGCGGCGCCGCCTGCGGGTGGCGTTCTTCTCCACCGGCGACGAATTGCGCGCACTGGGCCAGCCGCTCGACGACGGCTGCGTGTACGACAGTAACCGCTACACGCTGTTCGGCATGCTGGCGCGGCTGGGCTGCGAGGTGATTGACCTGGGTATCGTGCGCGACGACCCGGTGGCGCTGGAGGCCGCGCTGCGCACGGCCTGCCGCGATGCCGACGCCATCATCACCTCGGGCGGCGTCTCCGAGGGCGCGGCCGACTACACGCGCGACATCATGGCGCTGCTGGGCGACGTGGCGTTCTGGAAGCTGGCCATGCGCCCCGGCCGCCCGCTCGCCTTCGGCAAGGTCAGAGATGGCGACGCCAGCGCGTGGCTGTTCGGCCTGCCCGGTAACCCGGTGGCGGTGATGGTGTCGTTTTATCTGTTCGCGCGGCCGGCGTTGCTGCGCATGATGGGCGCCACGGCAGCAGCGGCGCGCCCGCTGCTGCTGCGCGCGCGGGCCGCAACGGCGATGCGCAAGCGCCCCGGCCGCACCGAGTACCAGCGCGGCATCGTCGCCCCCGGACCGGACGGTGCACCGCAAGTGCGGCTCACCGGCGCCCAGGGTTCGGGCATCCTCAGCTCGATGACGGCCGCCAACTGCATCGTGGTGCTGGCACACGGCCAGGGCAATGTCGCTGCCGGCGATATGGTCGATATTTTGCCGTTCGATGGCCTGATCTGATCTGATCGTTCGCCGGCATGGAGTCATGCCGCATCGGCAGACCGTCGTTGCGTTGAACCGCCGTACCGGCGCACTGTCGCACCGGGCGCAAAGCCGGCTTTCAACTGTCGCCGTCGGCCTGGTCGATCTCCGGCCCCAGTAACAGCTGCGCCGCCTCGCTCGGCAATGCCTCCACCGACTTGAGCTTGCGCGCCATCTGGCGGCTGCGGGTTTCGGCCGATTCGATATTCTTGGCGGCGCGCTCCAGCGTCAGCTTGGTGGCGGCCAGCACGTCGCCGAACTTGGCGAATTCCGTCTTTACCGCGCCCAGCACCTGCCACACTTCCGACGAACGTTTTTCCAGCGCCAGCGTGCGGAAGCCCATTTGCAGGCTGTTGAGCAGCGCACTCAAGGTCGATGGTCCGGCAATGCTGATGCGGTGCAGCCGTTGCAGCTCGTCGGCCAGGCCCGGGCGTCGCATCACTTCCGCGTACAGCCCTTCGGTGGGCAGGAACAGGATCGCAAAGTCGGTCGTGTGCGGCGGCGACACGTATTTTTCCGAAATGGTCCTGGCCTCGCCGCGCACCGCCCGTTCCAGTTCGCGTCCGGCCTGCGCCACGCCATCGGCGTCGGCGCGGTCGGCCGCTTCCAGCAGGCGCTCGTACTGCTCCTTGGGGAACTTGGCGTCGATCGGCATCCACACCGGAGATCCGCCCTCCACCTGGCCCGGCAGCTTGAGCGCAAACTCCACCCGCGCGCCGCTGCCGGCAATGGTCTCGACGTTCTTGGCGTACTGCTCGGGGGTGAGCACCTGTTCGAGCAGCATTTCCAGCTGCACCTCGCCCCAGGTGCCGCGCGTCTTGACGTTGGTGAGCACGCGTTTGAGGTCGCCCACGCCCAGCGCCAGCTGCTGCATTTCGCCCAGGCCCTGGTGCACGCGCTCGAGGCGTTCGGACACCTGCTGGAACGACGCCGACAGGCGCGATTCGAGCGTGGCGTGCAGCTTCTCGTCCACGGTCTTGCGCATCTCTTCCAGGCGCGCGCCATTATCGGCTTGCAGGTCCTTGATCTTCGCTTCCAGCGTGGCGCGCACCTCGCCCATGCGGGCGGCGTTCGATTCGGTCAGGCGGGCCAGGGTCTGGTTCATGCTGTCGGCGAACAGCTTGAGGTTGCGGGTCTGCTCGTCGCGCGCGACCAGTCCTTGCGTTTCGAGCTGGCGCCGCATGCCGTCGAACTGCTGCACCGTGGCCGCGTGACTCGACTGCGCCGTGGTTTGCAGCTGCACCCGCACCTCGCGCTCCACGCGTTCGATACGCTCTGCCAGGTTGGACAGGGATGCCAGCGTTGCGCCATCGAGACCGGCACTGCCGCGCGGGCGCAAGAGCACGAGGACCAGCAGCACGATCGCTGCGAGCACCAGCGCCAGCAACACATAGAAGTGGGTATCGGTCATGGAATCTTAATCGGGCTTGTTGCGCATCCAGTCGGCGGTCTGGAAGAAGGAGTTCATCAGCCGCACGCGCAATTCGGTATCGATGCCCACGTCTTCCATCGCCCACGCCATGCAGCGCAGCCACTGGTCGCGCTCCTGGGTGCCGATGGCGAACGGCAGGTGGCGCATGCGCAGGCGCGGATGGCCATGCGCTTGCTGGTACAGGTCGGGGCCGCCCATCCAGCCGCTCAGGAACATGAACAGGCGCTGATTGGCATTCTCGAGCGACGGACCGTGCACGGAGCGCAGCAGCTGGAACTCGGGCTCGAGTTCCATCAGGTCATAAAACCGGTCGACCATCGCGCGCACGCGCGCCTCGCCGCCGATCACTTCATAGAGGGTTTTCGATTCTTCGGTCATAGCCGCCATGATAGCGTACCGCGCTCCCCCCCGTGCGCCCTCACACCAGCGCCAGCTTGTGCAGGCGCCGCGTGGACGTCCAGCCCTCGACATCGGCCAGGCTGCGGATATCGTCGCAGGCCTCGACGATGCGCCGCAGCTGGCTGCGATCGAGGCCGCTGTTGAGGGTCAGGCGCACCAGCGAGCGGTTCTTCGGCGTGGCCGGTGCACAGAACATGGCGCCCACCACGCCGCGCGCTTCGAGCAGCTTGCGCAGCGCCAGCGTTTTCGGCTCCGGACCCGCTTCCAGGGCGATGATCTGCTCGGTGCCGTCGCTGACGTTGTAGCCGAGCGCACCGAGTTCCTCGCGCAGCGCGCAGGCCTTGATGTGCAAGGCCACGCGCCGCTCGTCTGCCGCCGCGACAAAGTCGATGGCGGCATCGAACCACGCCAGCTCGTGCCGCAGCAGGCAGGAACTGAAGATGGCCGGTCGCGACTCGGACAGGAAGTAGCCCTTGAATTTGCTGGAGCACGTGATAACGCCGGCGCGCCCGGCAAACGCCTTGGCCAGCGACGCCGTGCGGAAATGCACGCGGTCCTGCAAGCCCTGCGCGGCCACCAGCCCGGCGCCGCGCGGGCCGTGGGTGCCCAGCGAGTGCGACTCATCGACGATCAGCACGCAGCCGGTCGCCCAGGCCAGATCGACCAGTGCCGGCAACGGCGCCACGCTGCCGTTGGTGCTGTAGAGCGCATCGACCGCGATCACGCCGCGTCCGTGGCGCGCCACCTGCCGCTGCAAATGCTCGAGGTCGTTGTGGCGGAACGAGACCGGCACGGCGCCGGCCGACTGCACGCCCTCCCACAGCGAGGCGTGGGCCTGCATGTCGAGGTACACCGGCAAGCCGGGCTCAGCCAGCGTCTGGACCAGGCCCACGTTGGCAGCCCAGCCCGACTGCGCCAGGATGGCATCCTCGGCGCCCATGAAGCTCGCGAACTTGTGTTCGAGCCGGTGCTGGTCACTGCCCTCCTGCAGGTACACCGCCGACATCAGCTGGTCGCTTTCACTACCTTGCAAAGCGTTGACCTGGGCCCGCACCAGCGCCGGCTCGCCGGCCAGGCACAGGTAATCGTTACCGGCCAAAAATACCGAGCCCGACTGGACCGGTTGCCAGGCATGCGGGTGCTCGCCGCCGAGCAACTGTTCAATCCGGGTGACATGATGCGCATCCATGCGCCGGCGCACATAGTCCGGCATCAGGTGCTCGGCCGCAAACAGCGGGTGGAAAGAAGTATTTTGGCAAGTGTTAACGTTGGTCATGATATTTTCCTATTTTGAAATGGTTGTGTTTTTTTATGAAACTATTTCTCACCTTGATGCATAAAAATCCCAAACCAGTTGATCAAAATCAACGACCTATTTGATATGCCAGAGTGCGTTGCAAATCCGGGCGATGATAAGTCTCACAGACAAGTAAACCCTTGCCATGAAGCAACCACTGCAAGAATCCTTCAAGCGTTGGAAGACGAGCGTGCTGCAGTCGCTGCTCCAATACCATGGCCGCGAAGACCATGCCACCGTGCGCATATTGCTGCTGGCCTGCATCGGCACGGTCGCCATGCCGCTGTATTACGTGATCTGGCAGCATTTTTTCCCGCAGGAATACGAGAGCCTGCCGCTGCGGCTGGTTGGCATCGTGCTGTGCGCGATCGGCCTGTTTGCGCGCCAGTTCAGCCGCCGCGTGATGGACCTGTACCTGCTGGTCACGCTCAGCTACATCTTTCCGTTCTTCTTCACCTTCATGTTCCTGATGAATCATGCGTCCGGCGTGTGGAGCGAGTCGCTGCTGATCGGCCTGATCGTGCTGTTCCATTTCGACACCAGCGTGGCCGTCAAGGCTTACCTGATCGGCACTGCGGCGGCGGTGGCAGCGGTGGCCATGGCGGGGGACACCGCCGTCCTCGGCAGCCGGCTGGTATTGCAGCAGTTGCCGATCCACTGGTTCACGATTGCCGTGCTCGCTGCTGCCAAGATCAGCCGCGAGGTACTGGCGCAGGAAAAACTGGCAGGACTGGGCGCCGGACTGGCCACCGTGGCGCACGAACTGCGCACGCCGCTCACCAGCGTGGACGCCAATGTGCGCGGGCTGCTGCGCATGTGCTCGGAAGGTGCGGGGCCGCTGCCGGCCGACCGCGTGGGCACCGTCGACGCGCTGGCGCGGATCCAGTTCGAGGTGCGCCACATGAACCACATGATCGACCTGTTCCTGCTCAGCGCCACGGCGGTGCGGCGCAGCCTGCGGCCGATCGAGACGGTATCGATGGAAGCGGTAGTGGCGGCGGTGCTCAAGCGCTACCCGTTCGTCAACGCCGGCCAGCAAAAGCTGGTGGCGCTGGAGGTGCGCCGCAATTTCAGTTTTGCCGGCCAGTCCGAGCTGTCGGTGGTGATCCTGCTGAACCTGCTGAGGAATGCACTGAAAGCCATCCAGCGCGCCGGCAAGGGCCGCGTGCGGATCGTGGTCGATGGCGGCCATGCACCGCCGCGCCTGCTGTTTATCGACACCGGCTGCGGCATTCCGGCGCAGCAGATGCCGCTGATCTTCCACCGCTTTTATTCGTTCCCGCCGCACAACGGCGCCGGCATCGGCCTGGCGCTGTGCCAGGAAATCATGGATGCCTGGAGCGCCACCATCGAATGCGTCTCGCGCGAAAGCGCCTACGCCATCTTCATCCTCGAATTCCCCCAGCAGCCCTCACTGGCAAGATAATCATGTCACTCCCTCTCTACACTCACCCCACCCTGACCGTGCTGGTCGATGACAGTGACTCCTTCCTGCGCAGCCTGTCGTTCCAGCTCGACCCCATCCACGCCAGCAAGACCTTTCACGACACCACCACGGCGCTGCACTGGCTGCGCCACAGCGAGCACGGCCGGCGCGACACGCCGCCGCTTACGCCGCTGCACATGAATTTCGATACCCAGAACCAGTCGGGCGACCAGTTCAACGTGGCGCTCGATGTCGATGCGATCTACCGCATCGCCGGCCAGCCGCAGCGCTTTGCCACGCCGTCGGTGCTGGTGGTCGATTATTCAATGCCACAAATGAATGGACTGGAATTTTGCGAGCTGGTGAGCGACCTGCCGTGCAAGAAGATTTTATTTACCGGCGCCGCCGACGAGAAGATCGCGGTGAGCGCCTTCAACCGCGGCCTGATCGACCGCTACATCCAGAAAAGCGACGACCACGCGCTCGACATCCTGGAGCTCGAACTCACCACGCTGCAACGGCGCTATTTCGCCGACCAGTCCGAAACCTTGCGCGAGCTGGTGCTGCTGCACAATTACCACTTCCTCGACGACCCGGTGCTGGCATTGCAGGTGCAGCGGCTCAAGCAGGACCTGGGCTTCATCGAGCACTACCTGTTCGCCAATCCCACCGGCATCGTGTTCCTGGATAAATTTGGCCGCACCCGGCTGATGATGATCGAAACCGAGCAAGGCATGGCGGCGCACTACGAGATGGCGTGCGACAGCGACGCCCCGCAATCGCTGCTCGACGCCCTGGGTGCGCGGCGCGTGCTGCCGTTCTTTTCGGATGTGGATGGCGACGGCATGTATGCGCGCCACATGGGCGACAACTGGCACCGCTATTGCGCCACGCCCCAGGTATGCCGGGGCCGCGAAACCTATTACTGGGCGCTGTTCGACCTGCCGCCGCATTATTACGCGCAGCCGCCGCTGGCCTATACCGAGTTCCTGCGCCAGGAGCGCGAACTGGCCAATGCCGCCGTGGTCACCTCAACGCGGCGCGGCCGGCAGCGTGACCGTGAAACAACTCCCTGACGCCACGCCAGCGCTGGCGGCAGCCACGGTGCCGCCATGCAGTTCCACCAGCGCCCGTACCAGCGACAGGCCCAGTCCCAGGCCGTCGCTCTTGCGCTCGGTGGACTTGTGCACCTGGCTGTACATGTCGAAAATCGTCGCCAAGCGGTCGGCCGGGATGCCGACGCCGTTATCGGTGATGGTCACGGTGATCGCGTCGCCGGTGCGGCCCAGCGCCACGCCGATAGCGCCGCCTTCGGGCGTGTAGCGCACCGCGTTACCGAGCACATTGCCGACCGCCTGCACCAGCCGCGTATGGTCGCCCATTACCATGCAGGCAGCGGCATCGATATCGACCGTCAGGCGATGCTGCCTGGCCTGCACTGCCGACTGCAACTGCTCCACGGTGTCGCACACCACGGTGCGCATGTCGAGCCGGACCAGGCTCAGGCGGATTTCGCCACGGCGGATGCGCGTCGTATCGAGCAAGTCCTCGGCCACCCGGCTCATGTGGCCCAGCTGGCGCTGCACCATTTGCGCCAGTTCGGCGGTGCGGACGTGGTCGAAGGCCTTGAGTTTCAGCAGTTCGGTGGCGTTGTGCGCAGCCGAGATGGGGTTGCGCAGCTCGTGCGCCACGGTAGCCAGGAAGGCGTCCTTGCGCAGGTCAGCGTCGTGCAGCGCCTGGCGCGCCATGAACAGCTCGGTCATGTCGCGCGACACCACCATCACTTCGCGCACCTGGCCGTCGGCGCCGAACACCGGGTTGGCCACCACGTCCCACCAGCGCGGCGTACCCTGGGCGGTGGGACAGAAGGCGTTGAATTTGCTGACCTTGCCGTTTTTGGCGCTTTCGAAAGCGTTTTGCGCCAGCATGCAACCGTCTTCGGGCCAGAATTCCCACCAGGTCTTGCCAAGTATCTGTTCCGGTGCACTCAACTCAAGCGCCACCACGCCGCCCGGATTGAGCTGACCTAATCGTCCTTGCAGGTCGAGAATTTTAATGCAATCGACAGAACTGCTGAACAGGTCGCGATTCAGTTCGCCGTCAGATCCGGTATAGGTCGCGCAGATGGAATCAAACATGGTGTGGACGGTCGCTTCTCTGGGGTAAAGAAAGGAAGCGGGGGCGGGGCATCCTGTTGGTGGGCCGATTCTACAGTACTTCGCAGCGCCGGCGCGCAAGGCAGGAGGCGCCGGCCCCCTGCCCGGTCAATGCGCCTACGTCAGCCTTCGCGCAAGGTTTGCAGCGGCGGCTGGCGCAGCACGCTGCGCAAACCGAGCCAGCCGCCGGCAATCGCGCACACGGCGCCGGCCAGCAAGCCCACCATCCACACCGACGGTGTAAACGCCCAGGCAAACTTGAACTGGTACGTGGCCAGCGCCCAGCCCATCACGGCGGCGCCGGTGGCGGCCAGCACCCCGGCCAGCGCGCCCACCAGCGTGAATTCGATCAACTGCGCCTGCGACAACTGGCGGCGGGTGGCGCCCAGCGCACGCAGCAGGCCCGATTCGCGGGTGCGCTCGTCCTGCGAACCCATCAGCGCGGCGTACAGCACCAGCAAGCCGGAGGCCAGCGTGAAGATGAACAGGAACTCGATCGCGGTGACTACCTGGTCGAGTACGGCCTGCACCTGGCGCAGCAAGCCGCCCACATCGACGATCGTCAGGTTCGGGAAGTCGCGCGTGAGGGCGTTCATCACCGTTCCTTGCTGGCCCGGCAGGTGGAACGCCGTAATCCAGCTTTGCGACACTTCCGTGAGCGCAGCCGGGTTGATGATGACGAAGAAATTGACCCGCATCGAGCCCCATTCGAGCTTGCGCAAGCTGGTAATCGTCACCTCGACCGGCGAACCGGCGATATTGAAGTTGAGCTTGTCGCCCACCTTCCAGCGCAGGGTCTTGGCAATGCCCTCCTCCACCGACGCTTCGGCCACGCCCGGAGCGTCGGTAAACCACTTGCCGGCCACGATCTCGTTCTCGGCCTGCAGGGTGGCCATGGTGGAGAGGTTGAATTCGCGGTCGGCCAGGCCGCGCGCGCGGTCCTCGGTGTACGTCTCGGCCGTGACCGGCTGGCCGTTGACAGCGACCAGCCGGCCACGGATCATCGGATACTGCGGCGCATAGGCCACGCCAGCAGACTTCAGGCGCGCGGCGATCTGGTCTTTTTGCTCGGGCTGGATGTTGATGATGAAGCGGTTGGGCGCATCGGGCGGCGTGGCGTTGCGCCAAGCCGTCATCAGGTCTTCGCGCACCACGGTCAGCACCAGCAGCGCCATCATGCCCAGCGCCAGCGACACCACCTGCACGATGGTCGCGCCCGGCCGGCGTTGCAACGAGGTGATGGCAAAGCGCCAGCTTTGGTGGTCGATGGCGCCGCGCAGCGGCTTGAGGGCTTTCAGGCCCAGCCACGCCACCAGCGCGAACACGCCGAACGCGGCCACGAAACCGAGCGCCGTGTACAGCGCCAGCATGGCGTCGCCGGCCTGCCACAACAGCAACGACGCAAAACCGGCAAAACCGAGGCCGTAGGTAGCCAACGCCGCCACCTGCGGTGCGTCCTGCTCGCGGCGGATCACGCGGTTGTGCGGCACCTTGCGCAGCTGCAGAATCGGCGGTAGCGCGAACGCGGCCAGCAGCAGGATGCCGGTGGCCAGGCCTTGCAGCGCCGGCCAGATGGTGGGGCCCGGCAAATCGGCCGCCACCAGCTTGCCCAGCACTTCCAGCAGCACGTAGTGGGCGCCGAAGCCGACCGCCACGCCCAGCGTGCTGCCCACCAGGCCGACCAGCAGGAATTCATACAGATACATCGCGGTGACCTGGTTTTGCGTCAGGCCCAGGCAGCGCAGCATGGCGCAGGCGTCCAGGTGGCGCTGCATGAAGCGGCGCGCGGCCATGGCCACGGCCACCGCTGCCAGCATGGCCGACAGCAGGCCGACCAGCGACAGGAAGCGGTCGGCGCGGTCGAGCGTGTTACGCATTTCGGGGCGGCCATTTTCCAGCGACTCGACCCGCACGCCCTTGAGGTTGGCCTGTTTGATGGTGTCCTGCATCCATTGCTGGAATGCGGCGGCTTCAGCTGCAGAATTTTTCGATGATGGCGGCGCCGCCACCAGCAGGCGATACGTCACGCGCGAGCCGGGCTGGATCAGGTTGGTCGCTTCGAGGTCGGCCAGCGCCAGCATCACGCGCGGCGCGAACGCCAGGAAGTTGGCGCCGCGATCGGGTTCGGACGCGATCAGTTGCGCGACCGTAAACGTCTTGTCGCCAAGCTTGACCTGGCCGCCCACGCTGGTGCCCAGGCTGCCCAGGAGGCCGGCATCGAGCCAGACCGTGCCGGGCGCGGGGATGCCAGCGGCGCCCGCGCCTTCGCTTTGCTCGGCCTGGGCGGCATCGGTGGTGAGCTTGAGCCGGCCGCGCAGCGGGTAGCCGGGGCCGACCGCCTTGAGCGAGGCCAGCAACGATTGCGACTGCTCGCCCTCGCCTGCCGTGGCCATGCTGGGGAAGACCACGGTGTCGGTCACCACCAGCCCGCGCCGGAGCGCTTCGGCCCGCCACTCGGGGCGCACCGGCAAGTCGGTGCTGACTACCACGTCGGCGCCCAGCAACTGGTGGGCGTCGCGGTCGAGGCCGCTACGCAGGCGATCGACAAAGAAGCCGGTAGCGGACAGGGCCGCGACGGCCACCGTCAGGGCGATCAGCAGGAAGCGCAACTGGCCGGCGCGCCAGTCGCGCGCGGTCATGCTCAGGGCGAGTTTGATCATATTGTTTTAAAAAGGGAGAGAGGCGAAATAGGCGTCGACTTCGGCCAGCAGCTGCTGTTTTTGCGCGTCGGGCAGGAACGCCGCTTCAAAGCCGTTGCGCGCCAGGCGCTGCGCGTGCGACAAGCCCAGCGGCAATGCTTCGAAGGTGGCAATGAAATTGTCGTTCATGTAGCCGCCGAAATAGGCCGGGTCGTCCGAGTTGATGGTGACCTTGACGCCGGCGTCGAGCAGTTCGAGCAGGTTGTGCTGGGCCATCTCGGGAAACACGCACAGCTTGACGTTCGACAGCGGGCACACGGTCAGCGCCATCTGCTCGCGCGCCAGGCGCGCGACCAGCGCCGGGTCTTCCAGGCAGCGCACGCCATGGTCGATACGCTCGACCTGGAGCACGTCGAGCGCGGTTTCGATATAGGCCGGCGGCCCTTCTTCGCCGGCATGGGCCACCAGGCGGAAACCGAGTTCCTTGCAGCGCGCAAACACGCGGGCAAATTTTTCGGGCGGGTTGCCGCGCTCGGACGAGTCAAGCCCGATACCGATGTACTTGTCGCGGTACGGCAGCGCTTCTTCCAGCACGGCGAACGCCTCTTCTTCCGACAGGTGGCGCAGGAAGCTCAAGATCAGCGTGGCGCTGACCGGGCTGTCCTGGCAGGCGCGATGGATGCCGTCGATGACGTCCTTGACCGGCACGCCGCGCGCGGTGTGGGTTTGCGGATCGAAAAAGATTTCGGTGTGGCGTACATTGTCCGCCTCGGCGCGCTGGAGGTAGGCGGCGGTCATGTCGTAGAAATCCTGCTCGTGCAGCAGCACGCTGGCGCCGGCGTAATAAATGTCGAGGAACGATTGCAGGTCGGTGAACGCGTACGCGGCGCGCAGGTCTTCGACCGAGGCGTACGGCAGCGCGACGTTGTTGCGCGCGGCCAGCGCGAAGATCAGTTCGGGCTCGAGCGAGCCTTCGATATGGATGTGCAGTTCGGCCTTGGGCATGCCTTCGAGCACGCCGCGCAATTGGGTATTCAACATGATGAGTTCCTGTTACAGATGACGAGATTGATGCGTATGACTGGGCATCTTAGCGCACGCTGCGCGCAAGCGTGATACTGTGGCATAAATGGCGGTAAAAATTGCGGAAAAGTCCATGCGAAACGTGCAGTTTTATCGAATTTTATTCTTTTAAATCAAAGCTTTACGAAAGAGTATTAACGATATTACGACATATCTTTTGACTTCCTGCACCAATAGAGCAATAATAAATTTCATAGACGTAAGAAGCCTTACGACCAACACATAAAAGCCGTCCACCGGCGATAAAGTCAGCTCAGAGCCACGGGCAATCCGTGCTACTCCGAGGACGCTCACAGAAGCTGATCAACAAGAAAAATACTCAGCAAGTACGCACCGATCCAGGGCCACGGCAGCCTTGCTGTCTGACCCGTGACTAGTAGGTTTACATCATCAAAGGACATTCAAATGACCATTTTTGACAACTACGCTGCACGGTATGAACGGACCAAAGAGGAAGAGATGTCCATGAAGGAATATCTCGACCTGTGCAAGAAAGATCGACTCACCTACGCCAGCGCGCCCGAACGCATGCTCGCTGCCATCGGCGAACCGACCCTGGTCGATACCCGCAACGACACCCGGCTCTCGCGCATCTTCGCCAACAAGGTCATCAAGATTTACCCGGCCTTCCGTGAATTCTATGGCACCGAGGAAGTGATCGAACAAGTGGTCTCCTACTTCCGCCACGCGGCCCAGGGCCTCGAGGAGCGCAAGCAGATCCTGTATCTGCTGGGTCCGGTTGGCGGCGGTAAATCGTCGATCGCGGAAAAGCTCAAGTCGCTGATGGAGCACGTGCCGTTCTATTGCCTGAAAGGTTCGCCGGTCAACGAATCGCCGCTGGGCCTGTTCAACGAGGACGAAGACGGCACCCTGCTCGAAGAAGACTACGGCATTCCGCGCCGCTACCTGCGCAACATCCCGAGCCCGTGGGCGGTCAAGCGCCTGCACGAGTTCAACGGTGACATCAACCAGTTCCGCGTGGTCAAGCGCTACCCGTCCGTACTGAAACAGATCGCCATCTCCAAGACCGAGCCGGGCGATGAAAACAACCAGGATATTTCGTCGCTGGTCGGCAAGGTCGATATCCGCAAGCTCGAGGATTACTCGCAGGACGATCCCGATGCCTACAGCTACTCGGGCGGCCTGTGCCTGGCCAACCAGGGCTTGATGGAATTCGTCGAGATGTTCAAGGCGCCGATCAAGGTGCTCCACCCGTTGTTGACGGCCACGCAGGAAGGCAACTACAAGGGTACCGAGGGCTTTGGCGCGATTCCGTTCGACGGCATTATCCTGGCCCACTCGAACGAGTCGGAATGGAAAACCTTCCGCAACAACCGCAACAACGAGGCCTTCCTCGACCGGATTTACATCGTCAAGGTGCCGTACTGCCTGCGCATTACCGACGAAATCAAGATTTATGACAAGCTGCTGGCCAACTCGTCGCTGGCTGCCGCGCCATGCGCGCCCGGCACCTTGCGCATGATGTCGCAGTTCGCCATCCTGTCACGCCTGAAAGACCCGGAAAACTCCAGTATCTACAGCAAGATGCTGGTGTACGACGGCGAAAACCTCAAGGACACCGATCCCAAGGCCAAGTCCATGCACGAGTACGTCGATTACGCAGGCGTGGACGAAGGCATGAACGGGCTGTCCACGCGGTTTGCCTTCAAGATCCTGTCCAAGGTCTTTAACTTTGACAACACCGAAGTGGCGGCCAACCCGGTCCACCTGCTTTATGTCCTGGAGCAACAGGTGGAACGCGAGCAGTTCCCACCGGAGACCGAGCAAAAATATCTGTCATATATCAAGGAACACCTGGCGCAGCGCTATGTCGAATTTATCGGCAAAGAGATACAGACTGCGTACCTGGAGAGCTATTCCGAGTACGGCCAGAACATTTTCGACCGCTACGTGACGTTTGCCGACTTCTGGATCCAGGACCAGGAATTCCGCGATCCCGATACCGGCGAGAGTTTCGACCGCGAAGCGCTGAACAATGAGCTGGAAAAGATCGAAAAGCCGGCCGGCATCTCGAACCCGAAAGACTTCCGCAACGAGATTGTCAACTTCGGGCTGCGTGCGCGCGCTAATAATGGAGGCAAGAACCCGGCATGGACCAGCTACGAGAAATTCCGTACCGTGATCGAGAAGAAAATGTTCTCGAACACGGAGGAACTGCTGCCGGTGATCTCGTTCAATGCCAAGGCCAGCGCCGAGGACGCCAACAAGCACGCCGACTTCGTCGCGCGCATGGTGGAAAAAGGGTATACGGCCAAGCAGGTTCGCCTGCTGTGCGAATGGTACTTGCGCGTACGTAAGTCGTCTTAAGTCGTCGTCATGCGGCGGAGCCCACACACATGAAGGGGGGTATCTTTTGAGTCACCTCATCGACCGACGTTTGCAGGGCAAAAACAAATCCGCAGTCAACCGCGAGCGTTTCCTGCGCCGTTACAAATCGCAGATCAAGGATGCGGTGGGGCGCGCCATCAAGGGGCGCTCCATCACCGACATCGAAAGCGGCGAGAAAGTTTCCATTCCCGTCAAGGATGTGGGCGAGCCGTCGTTCGGCCACGCCCATGGCGGGGTGTGGGAAACCATCAGCCCCGGCAACCAGGAATATCAAAAGGGCGACCAGATTGCCCGGCCCAAGGGCGGCGGCGGCGCTGGCCGTGGCAAGGCCGGCAATAGCGACCAAGTGACCGAAGACGATTTCATCTTCGAGCTGTCGCGCGAAGAATTCATGAATTACTTCTTCGAGGATCTTGAATTGCCGAACCTGGTCAAGACCCAGCTGACCGCCACCACCGAGTTCAAGAACCAGCGCGCCGGTTACAACATTTCCGGCACCCCATCCAATATCCACGTGCTGCGCTCGTTGCGCGGTGCGCTCGGCCGGCGCATTGCCGTTGGCGGCAGCTCGCGCAAGCGCCTGGCCGAAGCGCAGGAGGAACTGCAGGCGCTGCTCGACAAGCCGGTACCCGATCCGGAAGACGCGATCCTGGTGGCCGAGCTGCGCAAGCTGATCCACCACCTGCACACGCGGCTGGCAGCGATTCCGTACATCGACCCGTTTGACTTGCGCTACAGCAACCGCATCAAGGTCCCCAAGCCGATGACGCAGGCCGTGATGTTCTGCATCATGGACGTTTCCGGTTCGATGGACGAAACCCGCAAGGACACGGCCAAGCGCTTCTTCATCCTGCTGTACCTGTTCCTCAAGCGCGTGTACGACAAGATCGAGGTGGTGTTCATCCGCCACCATACCGCCGCGTCCGAAGTGGACGAGGAAGAATTTTTCCACTCGCGCGAGTCGGGCGGCACGGTGGTGTCATCGGCGCTGCACCTGCTCGACAAGGTCATCGACGAGCGCTACGCCGCTGGCAGCTGGAACAGCTACGTGGCGCAGGCATCGGACGGCGACAACTGGGACAACGACTCGGTGCTGTGCCGGCAGTTGCTCACCAACACTATCATGCCCAAGGTACAGTATTACACGTACGTGGAGATCACCGACGGGCCACCGCAGAACCTGTGGGAACAGTATTCGCAGGTGCCCGATCACCATCCCCACTTTGCCATGCAAAAAATCGTCACGCCGGCCGACATTTACCCGGTATTTCGCGAACTGTTTAAAAAGCAGGCAAAATCATGAACGATATGACGCACCCCGCCACGCCCACGCCGGGCCCGCGCGACCGCGAACCAGTGTCGCGCCATCCGAACGCCCTGCCCGAGCAATCGGAATGGACCTTCGAGCTGATCGAACAAATCCACACCGAAATCCGCCGGGTGGCGGAAAACTTCGGCCTCGACACTTACCCCAACCAGCTCGAGATCATCACCGCCGAACAGATGATGGACGCCTACACCTCGGTGGGCATGCCGGTCTCGTACAACCACTGGTCGTTCGGCAAGCATTTTCTGAGCACCGAGAAAGGCTACAAGCGCGGGCAGATGGGGCTGGCGTACGAGATCGTCATCAACTCCGATCCCTGCATCGCCTATCTAATGGAGGAAAACAGCCTGACCATGCAGGCGCTGGTGATTGCCCACGCGGCGTACGGCCACAACTCTTTCTTTAAAGGCAACTACCTGTTCCGCACCTGGACCGATGCCGAGGCCATCGTCGATTACATGGTGTTCGCCAAGAATTACATCGCCGAATGCGAACAGCGCTATGGCATCGACGAGGTCGAGCTGCTGCTCGATTCGTGCCACGCGATCCAGAACTACGGCGTCGACCGCTACAAGCGGCCGGCCAAGCTGTCGCTGGCGCAGGAGCGGGCGCGCCAGAAAGAGCGCGAGGCGTACGTGCAATCGCAGATCAACGAGCTGTGGCGCACCCTGCCGCGGCGCGAGGAAGAGGAAGTCAACAAGTCGGCCAAGCGCTTTCCGCCAGAGCCGGAAGAGAACCTGCTCTACTTTATCGAAAAATATGCACCATTATTGGAACCCTGGCAGCGCGAAATGGTGCGTATCGTGCGCAAGATCAGCCAGTACTTTTACCCGCAGCGCCAGACCCAGGTCATGAACGAGGGCTGGGCCACGTTCTGGCACTACACCATCCTCAACCAGTTGTACGACGAGGGCGTGATCGGCGACGGCTTCATGATGGAATTTCTCAAGAGCCATACCAACGTAGTGTACCAGCCGCCCGTGCACAGTCCCTATTACAACGGCATCAACCCGTACGCGCTGGGCTTTGCCATGATGACCGACATCCGCCGCATCTGCGAGCACCCCACTGCCGAGGACCGCGCCTGGTTCCCCGACATAGCCGGCAGCGACTGGCGCAAGACGCTGGACTTTGCCATGCGCAATTTCAAGGACGAGAGCTTCATTGCCCAGTACCTGTCGCCCAAGCTGATACGGGAATTCCACTTTTTCGCCGTGCTCGATGACGATCACAACGAGAAACTGGCCATCTCCGCCATCCACGATGACCTCGGCTATCGTTACGTGCGCCAGCAACTGGCAGAACAATATAATCTCGGCAATAGAGAACCGAATATCCAGGTATGGTCGGTCAACACCCGGGACGACCGGGCATTGACGTTACGCCATACGCAATTCCAGCGCCGGCCGCTCAACCAGCAGGCCGGCGAGGTACTCAAGCACGTAGCGCGGCTGTGGGGCTTCGATGTCCACCTCGAGACAACGGGGCCCAACGGCGAAGTAATCAGCGCGATGGAGGTTAAACGCGAGAAACGCTCACGCTTTTGACTGACAACTGCAGGACATCCTTGTAGTGTGCTTGTTATGCTAGGCATGAACGGGCCCCTGAAACAGGCACGGCTCTTGCATGGAACAAGACCGGGTTCAGAAGCGAAAGCTTCGATACCCGGTTTCTTTTTTAGGGAATGCATGGCCGCAGAAAGAAGTCAATATTTTTCCGCACCATTTTGTAGTACCTGGCAACTTGCAGTTTCACTTAAGAAACATCTGCGACCGAATTATCAACTGCGCGTAGTAAAGTTACACGCATAAAATTCCGCAAATGTGCTTAAGGGAGAACTAAGTAATGTCACTGAGGGACTTGCCCGGATTGTGCACTGCAAGGGGCGCTCGCATGTACCATATTGGTGCAAAGGGAGCGCTAACACACAGGAAAAGCCGACGAAATTTAACCGGTTTTAGGGATGAAAATTCTATGTAAAATCAAGAATTCGTATGTATAATTCGCCGACGTCCCGGATGCGGCTGTTGTTTTATGTCGCCATTTTGGGGTTTAGTAGCAACAAAAAGAGTTGGTATTGGAGAAAGCAGGCATGAATTTCACGCACGAGAAAAGCAAAGGGAAGAACTTTACTGGCATTACCATTGTCGTTTTGTTGCACGTGCTGGTCGCTTGGGGGATCATCTCAGGCATGGGCAAAACCCTGGTAGCCAAACTGGCCCCGCCAGTGGAGACGAAGATCATCGAGGAAGCTGCACCTCCTCCACCGAAAGAGCTCCCACCACCGCCGCCGCCACCGGAAATGAAGGCGCCACCACCGCCATTCATCCCGCCAGTCGAGGTGAACGTGCAGCAACCGCCGCCGCCGCAAAACACGATCGCCAACGCGACCAACGTGGCGCCGCCGTCGAAGGAAATCGTGAAGGCACCGCCGGCACCACCGGCGCCGCCAGCACCACCTGCACGGTCGGGTCCACCGAACGTGGCAGCAGTCGCCGACTTCTCCACCTGCGCCTTGCCAGAGTGGCCGAAATCGTCGCTGCGTAACGAAGAGACGGGTACGGTGACGTTGTCGTTCCTGATCGCTGCCGACGGTCGCGTCGCCGATTCCAAAATCGTGAAAACCTCGGGTTTCCGCGATCTGGACAAAGCAGCGGTCGTAGGCATCAGCAAGTGCAAATTCAAACCGGGTCTGACGGACGGCAAGCCGACGGAAGCGTGGATGCAGATGCAATATGTCTGGAAGCTGGAGTAAAAGCGAGGCAGCAGCACCGTCTCAACTTAAGTAAGTTTCGTTGTCAATTACGTTCAGCGATCTGATTATTTATCAATTTGGAGGAAGCATGTTTAAGAATACCCGTTTGTCCGCTGTACTGGCCGCTGTAATGTTCTCCATGACGGCAACTGCCGCCCTGGTCAGCGCTCCAGCTTACGCACAAGAGACTGCCCCTGCAGCCTCGGCACCAGCAGCGGATGCGGCAGCAGCACCAGCAGCGGACGCAGCAGCACCAGCGGCACCAGCGGCCGACGCAGCAGCTCCAGCAGCAGACGCAGCAGCTCCAGCAGCAGGCGGCCACACCGAAGTGGAAAATCCGTACGGCTTCAAGGCGGTGTGGGACGCAGGTTTCGTGTCGCGCGCCACCCTGATCATCCTGACCATCATGTCGATGGGCTCGTGGTACATCATCATCGTCAAGCTGATCGACCAGGCTAAAATCTTCAAGCAATCGAAAGAGACCACCGCCAAGTTCTGGAAGGCTTCGTCGATCGCTGCTGGTTCGGCAACCCTGAAAGAAGGTTCGCCATTCCGCTTCATCGCTGAAACCGGCACCAAGGCAACCGTGCACCACGACGGCGCCCTGCTGGAACAAATCGACCTGTCGACCTGGGTGACGATGTCGATCCAGCGCGCTGTTGACAAAGTTCAATCGCGTCTGCAAGACGGCCTGTCGTTCCTGGCAACCGTTGGTTCGACCGCACCGTTCATCGGTCTGTTCGGTACCGTTTGGGGTATTTACAATGCACTGATCGCCATCGGCATGTCGGGTAACGCATCGATCGACAAGGTTGCAGGTCCAGTTGGTGAAGCACTGATCATGACCGCTTTCGGTCTGTTCGTGGCAGTTCCTGCTGTTCTGGGTTACAACTGGCTGGTGCGTCGTAACAAGGCCGCAATGGAAGATGTCCGTTCGTTCTCGGCTGACGTTCACTCGGTGCTGATCTCGGGCGCCATGTCCACCTCCGACGCTGCCCGTATGGCCGCTAAAAAGATTGGGTAATTAATCATGTCGATGTCCGTAGGCTCCGATAGCGGAGACGAAGATCAAGTCATGTCAGAAATCAACACGACGCCCCTCGTGGACATCATGTTGGTTCTGCTGATTATCTTCCTGATCACGAGCCCGGTTGTTCTGAAGCTGATCAAGATTAAGCTGCCAGAAGAAAACAACCAGGTCATTCAGACCAAGCCGGAAGATGTCAACATTGTGGTAAGCAAGGATGGCGACATCTACTGGAACCAGAAGAAAATGCGGGACACGAATGAGTTGTTCGATTTTCTGAAGGTGGAGGCCGTTAAAATGCCGCAGCCGGAAGTACACGTTCGTGGCGACCAAGAAACTCGCTACGAATCGATCGGCAAGGTAATTTACACGACCCAGCGCGCTGGCATTCAGAAGGTCGGTTTCATCACCGAACCGCCTGATAAGGGCTGATCCACCAGGACGCAACCCGCCAGCGTGATAGTGGTTCTGCCGCTATCACGCTGGTTCCCAAGATTTGAAAGGAAACACCATGGGTATGAACGTTGGTTCGTCC